>OGEZ01000231.1_pt1 | contig 60018 bp, 49 predicted proteins | sample 1570831 | NCBI WGS metagenome assembly OGEZ01 (sample SAMEA2582059, study PRJEB24529) | metagenome | biome: Human gut stool | place: China | collected 2011
GGGAGGCTTTGGCAGTCCCCGCAAAGTGAACGGTTTCGCCAGAGGCTCCCCTACTGGGGGAGCTGTCGAGCGCCAGCGAGACTGAGAGGTTGTACTAAGACGGGTCTGCCCGTGTGCGTGGCTAACGATGAAGAGGCTGCTCCTGTTCTTTGAGACGAGAGGAATAAAACGATGATCACCACTGATGAACTGAAAGTACAGCTGGCTGAATACCACACCGCTGTAAAAGACTTGGAGGAGGCGCTGGCCATCGACGCTTCCCGCAAGCGCGTGCAGGAGCTGGAGCACACCATGTCCCGCCCCGGCTTCTACGACGACGCTGAGCTGAGCAAGAAGGTCTTTGACGAGGTGGGCGACCTGAAGGGCAAGCTGACCCGCTTCGAGAAGCTGCAGGGCCTGTACGATGACGCAGAGACCATGCTGGTCATGCTGGACGAGGAGTACGACCCCGAGATGGTGCCGGAGGCCGAAGAGGCCGTCAACGCCGTGGGCAAGGCTGTGGACGAGCTGCAGCTGATGACCATGCTGAACGGCGAGTACGACCACAGCAACGCCATCCTGACCTTCCACGCAGGCACCGGCGGCACCGAGGCACAGGACTGGGCCGAGATGCTCTACCGGATGTACAACAAGTGGGCGCAGGCTCATGGCATGACCGTCGAGGTCCTGGACTATCAGGACGGCGACGAGGCCGGCATGAAGAGCGCTTCCATGATGGTCAAGGGTGCCAACGCCTACGGCCTGCTCAAGAGCGAGAACGGCGTCCACCGTCTGGTGCGCGTCTCTCCCTTTGACGCCAACGCCCGCCGTCAGACCAGCTTTGCTTCGTTGGAAGTCATGCCCGAGCTGGACAACACCATCCAGGTGGACATCCGCCCCGAGGACATCGAGATGCAGGTCTACCGCTCCTCCGGTGCCGGCGGCCAGCACATCAACAAGACTTCTTCCGCTGTCCGACTCATCCATAAGCCCACCGGCATCGTGGTCAGCTGCCAGACCCAGCGCAGCCAGTTCCAGAACCGCGACTACGCGATGGAAATGCTGAAGGCAAAGCTGTACCAGATCGCCAAGCAGCAGCACATGGACAAGATCGACGACATCAAGGGCGTCCAGAACGAGATCGCATGGGGCCACCAGATCCGCTCCTACGTCTTTATGCCCTACACGATGGTCAAGGACCACCGCACCAACTACGAGACCGGCAACGTGGACGCTGTCATGGACGGCGACCTCGACGGCTTCATCTTCGCTTACCTCAAGGCTGCAAGCCGTGGTGAGCTGCAGGATACCTAAAATCAGAGCATAAGAAAAACGTCTGTACTTCGTTTGGAAGTACAGACGTTTTTCTTTTTATTCGAGGTCGCCGAGTATCCCCGGCCAGAGCGCCTCCTCCTGCCGCATGGCGACGAAGCAGCAGTCGAGGTACATCTTGTTCACGGCGGCGACGATGGTGCCGCGCAGCAGACGCTTTTCGTCGTCGGCATCCGGGTCGAGGTCGCGGATGGTGCGGCTGGCACCGAAGATGTAGGGCAGACAGTTCTCCACCTCGTCGCAGAAGTAGTCGTAGGCTTCGGCGGCGGTGCAGTGAGCCCTCTGCATCTGGAACAGGGTGTCGATGTTTTCCAGCGAGAGGACATTTTTAGACAATACGATATAGATGAGAGAAGCCAGCTGTTCGCGGGAATACTTCTTTTTGACGGGGTGGGAGATGACTCCTTTCTTGACGTAGTTGCTCACCATGGAGGGGGTGAGCTCCACCCCGGGGAAGCCCCGGAAGCAGCTGTTGACGAGCTGCACGGTCTGGTCGAGATACAGCCCCACGGAGGGCAGCTCCCGGTAGCGCGGCAGGGAAAACCCGGCGGCGCAGGCCGTGACACGGCGTTTCATTTCCTGATTCATGGTGGTAGTATATCGCATTTTTGAGTCGGGGTCAACCGTTTATTAAAACAACGTTAACAATTTTACAAATCGCTTGACAGGTTTCTGAAAAACTGATATAGTGGACTCGTCGAACGTAAAAAATGCGGCGGACACCCGCCGGAATGGAGATAGACGGATATGAAACGAATCGTTGTGGACTCTTCTGCCAGCCTGTATGCGCTGGACGGCATTGATTTTGCTGCTGTGCCTCTGAAGATCGTGACCGACGAGAGGGAATACCTCGACGACGGTACGCTGGACGCCGTGGAGATGGCGACCACCCTGCGCACCTATAAGGGCAAGACCAGCACCTCCTGCCCCAACATCGGCGACTGGCTGGAGGCTTATGAGGGCGCAGATGAAATTTATGCCATCACCATCACCGGCACCCTGTCGGGCAGCTGCAACGCCGCCCAGCTGGCCGCAGAAGAGTATCAGGCAGAGCACCCGGGTGCTCAGGTCTTTGTGCTGGACAGCCTGTCTGCCGGCCCGGAACTGGTGCTGCTGGCAGAGCATATCCGTGCGCTCATCAAAGAGGGCAGGGAGTTTGACGAGGTGTGCGAAGAGATGCTGCGCTACCGTCACCACACCCATCTGCTGTTCTCGCTGGAATCGCTGGCGAATCTGGCCCGGAATGGCCGGGTGAAGCCCGCTGTGGCCGCTGTGGCGCGGATGCTCAACATCCGGGTCATCGGCAAGGCCAGCGATGTGGGCGAACTGGACGTCCTCTGCAAGACCCGCGGCGAGCACGGCGCTCTCGAGCGCATCGTGCTGGAGCTCAAAGGCCACGGCTACACGAACGGCAAGGTCATCATTGCCCACTGCGGCAACCCCGCCGCCGCCGAGCGCCTGATGCACATGGTGCGGGCTGTCTTCGAGGGCGCACAGGTGCGGGTGACCGAGTGCGGCGGCCTGTGCAGCTACTACGCCGAGCTGGGCGGCCTCATGGTGGGCTTCGAGGACGCGGACGCCTGAGCTTGAAATCTCCGCATCTCTGCGCTATACTATTCCCATAAAAATGCTGCCGAAAGGCAGCGGGGGAGGCGCAGATGTTCTTTCGGCTGCCGGTCGTACGGTTCTTCAATCGTGTCATCAACAGGGCCACGGTCACAGTGGCCCTTGTTTTGCTGCAGATCGGCTGGCTGCTCTGGGCCTTCTTCTCCCTCACCGCCGGAAAGGTGTGGGTGAATGCGGGGCTGAACGTCCTCAGCCTCTTCATCACCCTCTACCTCGTGCGGAAGGACGAGAACAGCGACTATAAGATCATCTGGCTCGTCCTCATCGGCATGATGCCGCTGCTGGGCGGTGCGCTCTATCTGGCCTTCGGCAACAAGGCCCCTGCCAAGCGGATGCGCCAGCGGATGCAGGCGGTGGAGCGCCAGCACACCGCCGACCTCGCCCAGCAGCCGGGCCAGACCGACGCCCTTGACCCCGCCAGCAGGGGACTGAGTCGGTATGTTTCGGAGTACGGGCCGTACCCCGCATGGAAAAACTCCACGGCAAAATATTACCCCTGCGGTGAGGCTATGTACCCTGACCTGCTGGCCGACCTCGAAAAGGCAGAGCGGTTCATCTTCCTCGAGTTCTTCATCGTCCGCACCGGCAAGATGTGGAAGGGCGTAGAAGACATCCTCGTCCGCAAGGCGGCGCAGGGGGTGGACGTCCGGCTCATCTACGACGATTTCGGCAGTCTGCTGGGTCTGCCTTCGGATTTCGTGGTAAAGATGGAGCGGGCGCATATCCGCTGCATCCCGTTCAACCCGGTGGTGCCGCTGGTGTCGCTGGTCATGAATCACCGCGACCACCGGAAGATCGTGGTCGTGGACGGAAATACAGCCTATACGGGCGGCATCAATCTGGCCGACGAGTATATCAATGAAGAAGAGAGGTTCGGCTACTGGAAGGACGCAGCTCTCCGCACCGAGGGCGCGGCGGTCTGGAACTTCACGGTGATGTTCCTCGACCACTGGAACGCCTTCCGCCCCAGCGAGGAGGATTATGCGCCCTTTATGCCTCAGGCTGAGGCCCTGTCTGCCCAGTCGGACGGAGTGATCCAGCCCTACGGGGACAGCCCGCTGGACGAAGAGGCTCTGGCCGAGACGGTCTACCTGAATATCATCAATCAGGCCCAGCGGTACGTCTATATCTACACGCCCTACTTCGCGGTGGGCGAGACCATGCTGGAAGCCCTCAAGGCGGCGGCAAAGCGGGGCGTGGACGTCCGGCTGGTGCTGCCGGGCATCCCGGACAAGAAGCTCGTCTTCCGGCTGACCCGCTCCTATTATGTGCCGCTGCTCCGGGCGGGGGTGCGCATCTACGAGTTCACGCCCGGCTTTCTCCACGCCAAGTGCTACGTCAGCGATGACCGCGCCGCCGTGGTGGGCAGCATCAACATGGATTACCGCAGCCTCTTCCTCCACTTTGAGTGCGGGGCGCTGCTGCTCTATAACAGTCAGGTCATTGCTCTGCGGGACGATGTGCTCCGCACCCTGCCAGAGTGCCGGGAAGTGCAGCTGGCCGACTGCCGCACCTCGCTGGCCGGGACGCTGCTGGACAGTGTGCTCCGCCTGCTGAGCCCGCTGATGTGAGCGATACTGCGGTAGAATAAGTGGCAAAGTTCTATAAATCAAATGATATATCGTTCAATATTGATTGTTTGCCAACCTGGCAAAGTTCTCCTGATTGGCAAACTACCTACTTTGCCAGCAAGCCTTAAGTTTGCCAACGTGGCAAAGTTTGATTTGTGACGATAACACGCTGGTATTTTGGAACTTTGCCAGATAACACGTCGGTCTCAGAGCAAACGTGCATGATTGGCGCTGTGTCGGGCTATACTACTCCCAAAGAGATGAAAGGGAGCGTAACGCTTATGACACAGAGACAAAAAGCTCTTCTGAGCTGTGCCGTGGCGGCGGCACTGCTGCTGTCCGGCTGCCGCAAAGGCAGCAGCAATTCCGGCAGCATGAGCAGTTCGAACGCCATGTCCGGCTCGTCCGGCAGCGCCAGCACCACCCAGACCGGCGGCTGGAAGACCGGCCTCGGCATCCTGACCGAGGCCTCCGACGAGGCCCGTACCGGCACCATCCATACCATCGCCGCCGCCGTCCTGCTGGACGGAGACGGCAAGCTGGCCGACGTGATGCTGGATGAGCTGGAAGTGGAAGTTACCGCCGACGGAAAAGGCGTCGTCACCATGCCCACCGACTACCGCACCAAGCGCCAGAAAGGGGACGACTACCCGCTGGCAGCGGCATCTTCGCTGAAAAAGGGCTGGGCCGAGCAGGCCGATGACTTCGCCGACTACCTCACCGGCATGACGCCCGAGCAGGCATCCATGCTGGAAACGGATAAGGACGGCAAGGCTGTGGACGCCGACCTGCTGTCCGGCTGCACCATCCGGGTGGATCGGTACCGCGACGCTGTGGCGAAAGCCTGCGCGAATGCGGCCGCCCTCGGCGCGGCGAAGGGCGACCGGGTGAGCCTCGGCGTGGAGGCGGAGAATGCCTCTTCGGACATCACCGCCACCGACGACAAGGACGTGAACGCAGAAGTTGACCTTACCGTCGTGGCCCTGACGCTGGATGCCGATGGCCGTGTGACCAGCGCTATTGGCGACATGGCAGAGCCTGCGCTGACCATCGCGGCAGACGGCGGCGTCACCGCCCCGGACACCGTCCGCTCCAAGCTTGAGCTGGGCGACAGCTACGGGATGCGAAACGCATCCAGCCTCGGCAAGGAGTGGTACGAGCACAGCGAGGGCTATTGCAGCTACCTCAAGGGCAAGACTGAGAAAGAGGTGGCGGACATCCCTGCCGACGGCTCGGACGCCGACCTCGCGGCCCTCTGCACCATCTCCATCGACGCCCTGCAAAAGGCCGCAGGGGATGCGTTTGAGAATGCGTCATTATAAATTGAACGGAAAGTCTGACCGTCACCGTGAGGTGGCGGTTTTCTTTTTGTCCTTTGTACAAATACACCGAAAACCCGATCGGAAAGGGGCGGTCTGCGGGCAAAACGCGAAAAAATCGGTTTTCCTCTTGCAAAACGGGGCAAAACGCGCTATTCTATAGTCACAGTTTAACAATTTAGCATGGTAAAGCGGTAAAACAAAGTGCCGCTTCTAAAGGAGGAATTTGTATATGAAACGTCTGGTATCTGCTTTTCTGGCCGGTGCGATGGCACTGAGCCTTGCCGCCTGCGGCGGTTCTGCATCCACTTCCACGGCTGCTTCTTCTGCCGCCGCCTCTGCCGCCCCGGCAAGCTCCACGGCCGCTGACAGCGACCTGGCTTACATCCAGTCCAACGGCAAGATGGTCATCGGCTACACCGTGTATGAGCCGATGAACTACACCGACGCCGACGGCAACTTCACTGGTTTCGATACCGAGCTGGCCACCGCTGTCTGCGGGAAGCTGGGCGTCGAGCCGGAGTTCGTGGAGATCAACTGGGACACCAAGGAGACCGAGCTGGCTGCAAAGAGCATCGACTGCATCTGGAACGGCCTGACCCTGACCGATGACCGTGAGGAGAACATGGCCTGCACCAAGCCCTACGTCAAGAACGCCCAGGTCGTGGTCGTGAAGGACGGCACCGACTACACCTCCACCGCCGACCTCATCGGCAAGACCGTGGTGGCCGAGGCCGGCTCTGCCGGTGAGACCACCATCACCGAGAACGCCGACCTGTCTCAGGCTGATTTCATCTCCAAGGCTGTTCAGACCGACTGCCTGATGGAAGTCGCCGCCGGTACCGCTGACGCCGCCGTCCTCGACCTGACTCTGGCTTCTGCCATGATCGGCGAGGGTACCGACTACGCAAACCTCAAGATGGTGGATGAGCTGAACGTCGAGGAGTACGGTGTGGCCTTCCGCAAGGGCAGCGACGTGGCCGAGGCTGTGGACAACGCTTTCGACGAGCTGAAGGCTGATGGCACCATGCAGACTCTGACTGACAAGTACGGCCTGACTCTGGCTGAGTAACTTACATTATAAACGGATAGGTGTAGTGATTCTGTGACTGTGATTTTGGAGCGTCTGACCGGCGCATTCGCGCTCAACTGTGAGCTGTTCTTTCTGACCTTGCTGTTTTCGCTGCCGCTGGGCCTTGTGGTGGCCTTTGGCTCCATGAGCCGGTGCGCACCGCTGCGGGGCGTCGTCAAGACCTTCGTGTGGGTCATCCGCGGTACGCCGCTGATGCTCCAGATCATCGTCATCTACCTTGGCCCCGGCCTGCTGGGCATGACCAACCCCTGGCCCTCCGGCTCTTCGGGCCGTCTGGTGGCGGCGGTGGTGGCTTTCGCCATCAACTACGCCTGCTACTTCTCTGAGATCTACCGCGGCGGCATCGAGGCTGTGCCGAAAGGCCAGACCGAGGCCGGTCAGGTGCTGGGCATGACCAGGAGCCAGATCTTCTTCAAGGTCACGCTCCTGCAGGTCGTCAAGCGCATCCTGCCCCCGATGGGCAACGAGGTCATCACGCTGGTGAAGGATACCTCGCTGGCGAATGTCATCGCCAACAAGGAGATCATCATGATGGCGAAGGAGTACAGCGCCAAGGGCCTTATCTGGCCGCTGTTTTCCACCGCGATCTTCTTCCTCGTCTTTGTCGGCGCACTCACCCTGCTGCTGGACTGGGCCGAGAAAAAGATGGACTATTTCCGCTGCTAAGGAGGATACTGAATTATGGCATTACTCGAAGCCTCCGGCATCGGGAAGAATTTTGGCGAGACGAAAGTTCTCAGGGACATCTCGCTCACACTGGAACAGGGCGAGGCGCTGGCGATCATCGGCTCGTCCGGCTCGGGCAAGACGACGCTGCTGCGCTGCCTGAATTTCCTTGAGCGTCCCGACACCGGCGTCATCCGGGTGAACGGCGAGACCATGTGGGACGCCGCCGACCCTGCCACCCAGCGGGAGAGCGAGGTGCGGAAAAAGCGCCTCCACTTCGGCCTCGTGTTCCAGAACTTCAACCTCTTCCCCCAGTACACCGCGCTGGAAAACGTGATGCTGGCGGGGGAGCTTCTGGCAAAGGAGCAGCCCGACTACAAGGCCAACAAAAAGGCCATCCACGCCCAGCTGGAAGCACAGGCCCGTGACCTGCTGGCCCAGATGGGCCTGTCGGAGCGGGCGGGACACTACCCCCACCAGCTTTCCGGCGGTCAGCAGCAGCGGGTGGCCATCGCCCGCGCACTGGCGCTCCACCCGGACATCCTCTGCTTCGATGAGCCCACCAGCGCCCTTGACCCGGAGCTGACCGGCGAAGTCCTCCGTGTCCTGCGGGACCTCGCCGACCGAAAGACCACCATGATCATCGTCACCCATGAGATGCACTTTGCCCGGGACGTGGCCGACCGCATCCTGTTCATGGACGGCGGCGTCGTGGTGGAGGAAGGCCCGGCCCGCCAGCTCATCGACCACCCCCAGGAGGAGCGCACCAAGCAGTTTTTGGCGCACTACTCTGAATAAGATAGGCTATGGCCCTCCCCGCTCGGGAGGGCTTTTTTGCGCCTGCGGCGCACGGTCAGGCTTCTCTTCGTACAACCTCTCAGTCTCGTCGCAAGCTCCTCGCCAAGGCCGGGTTGCGGCACCCAGCGTCTGCTGCGCTGTCGCTTGCATCCTGCTGGCCGCTGCCCCAACAGCTCCTCCCTGTTTCCGCCGCTGGCGGCGGTCGTCGCCGTTGCCCCCAGAGGGGGAGCCTCTGGCGAAGAGGGAGACTTTCCGGTATGCCAAGGCCTTTCCTACAAGGAGAGGTGGCATTGCGAAGCAATGACGGAGAGGTTGGACAAAGGCGAGGCTGCCCATGAGCGAAAGACGCAAAAAGTGGGCTGTGGCATCGCGTCAGCGCCTGAGAGGGCTATTCACGCCGAAAACACCACGATTCGCGCAGATTTTATTTATATTCTCTGAATTTTTTGGTAAGCTTATGTCAGAAAAGGCTGGCTCTTCAAAAGACGAACCGACCAAAGGAGGACAGACTATGAGACTGAAAAGCGCACTCCGGCGGGGCGTGGCCGCCGCCGTCGACAACCTGAAAATTGACGTCAGCGGCAAGGCCGAGGTGGCTGGCATCGGCGACGGCGACATCATCGTGGAAGCGGGCGACACCGAAGGGACGAACAAGGTCTCACAGGGCAAGACCATCGACCAGGACGACACCGACACCGTCATCACCGGCGAGTCGAAGGAGCATACCGTCACCATCGACACCTCCGGCGGCAACGTGGACGTCACCTTCAACGACCTGAAAATTGACGTCAGCGGCAAGGCCGAGGTGGATGGCAGCGGTGACGGCTCTACCCGGGAGAGCAATGCCGCCGTCACCGTGCAGGGCGGCCACGATGTGACCATCGAGCTGGACGGCGACAACGAGCTGAAGAGCGGCAGCCACAGCGGCCATGAAGAAGACCCCCATACAGGCGCGGCTGGCATCGGCGACGGCGCGAGCAGGAAAGGCGAGATAGTCCCGGACGCATCCAGCAGGGCAGGCGGGATGATTCCGCCCAGCAGACCGAGGCAGGCCCTCGCGGGGCACAGGCAAGCAGAGATGGCAACAAGACCGGTGAACCCCGCGGCCCTCGGGGCCGGCACGCGGGACGCGGAAACTGACCTGCGCACAATCACCAAAAACCACCGATAGAAAATAGCAATGTTGTACGAAGAAATCTGCCCCAAACCCCTTGCAAAATCACGATGAGCTGAGTATAATACCACTCATGAAACGCAAAACGTCCTGCCCCTCGTCCGGCAGGGCGTTTTTGTCGGTAAAGATCCGGCAAAGAAATGTTAAGTGACCGCCCGGGGAGGGGCTTTGTATGACAAAAGACATGACACAGGGCAGCCCGCTCAAGCTCATCCTTGCCTTTGCGGTGCCGCTGATGCTGGGCAGTCTGTTCCAGCAGTTCTACAATCTGGCCGATACCATCATCGTGGGCCGCTTCGTGGGCGTGGATGCGCTGGCGGCGGTGGGCAGCGTGGGCGGCCTGAACTATCTGGTGCTGGGCTTCGTCAACGGCATCGCCTGCGGCTTCTCCATCCCCATCTCGTGGACCTTCGGCGCGAAGGACTACAGAGAGATGCGGCGCTACGCCGCCAATACCGTCTGGCTGAGCCTCTTTTTCGCCGTCGTGCTCACGGTGGTGACGGTGGCCCTGACCCGGGCGGTGCTGGTCTGGACCAACACCCCCGACAACATCATCGACATCGCGGACATCTACATCCGCACCATCTTCTGGGGCATCCCCTTCACCCTGCTGTACAACGTCACCAGCGCCCTCATGCGCGCGCTGGGCGACAGCAAGCGGCCGCTCTATTTCCTGCTGGTGGCCAGCGCGCTGAACATCGGCCTCGACCTGCTCTGTATCCTCACCTTCCGGATGGGGGCGTTCGGTGCGGCCTTCGCCACCGTGTTCAGTCAGGCGGTGGCGGGCATCGGCAGTCTCATCTATATCGGCCGCCACTACCCGGAGCTGAAATGGAGCAGGGAAGAGGGCCGTCTGAGCGCCAGCCACTGCCTCAAGCTCTGCAACATGGGCATCCCTATGGGCCTGCAGTGCAGCATCACCGCCATCGGCAGCGTCGTGCTGCAGGGCGCGGTGAACGGTCTGGGCAGCAGCATCGTGGCCGCGCAGACCGCAGGCAGCAAGGCCGCCCAGTTCCTCTCGGTGCCGCTGGAGAGCATCGGCACCGCCATGACCACCTACGCCAGCCAGAACATGGGCGCTCACGACCTCAAGCGTGTGGACCGGGGCGTCAATACCGCGCTGGGAATTGGCTGCGTCTACAGTGTGGCATCCTTCCTCATCCTGCGTGTGCTGGATGTGCCGCTCATCAGCCTCTTCCTCGAGAGCAGCGAGGTGGAGATCATGGCGAATGCCCGCAGCTTCATCTTCTGGAACAGCGTGTTCTACATCCCGCTGGCTGTTCTCATCATCTACCGCTACACCATCCAGGGCCTGGGCTATTCCGGCCTTGCCATGTTCGCGGGCGTGGCCGAGATGGTCGCCCGTGCCATGGTGGGCTTCTGGTTCGTGCCGCTCTGGGGCTACTTTGCGGCCTGCATCGCCAACCCTGTGGCATGGTTCTTCGCCTGCTTCTTCCTCATCCCGGCGTACTTTGCAGTGCGCAATCGGCTGATGAAAGAGCTTGCCGCAGTGCGGGTGGAGGATTGAGGGAGAGCTTCGCTCAAGCCTCTCCCTTTGGGAGAGGTGGCATTGCGAAGCAATGACGGAGAGGGCAAGCTCACTTCCCAAGAGTATCTGCACAGCGATATGCACTGGCTTTTGTCAGAGCGGTGCTATCGCTGTGCTTTTTGTTTTTCTGTAGCATCCTTGCCCTCTCAGGTGCTCACGCACCAGCTCTCCCTATGGGAGAGGTGGCTGCGAAGCAGACGGAGAGGGCAAGGACGCTGCCGGAGAGCCTCAAAGCCCACCCCTCATATTTACAAATCCCCCCAAAACCGCTATACTATATATAGTTGTGTCAAAACGAGGAGGCGGGACGATGGAGCAGGAGCTGGAACGGCTGGAAGGCACGGTAGAGGACATCATCTACCTGAACGAGGACAACGGCTACACCGTGTTCGAGGTGTCGGGCGGCGGTGTCGTCACCGTTGTGTGCGGCGTGGTGGGAGAGCTCCACGCCGGTGAGAGCGTCGTCTGCCGGGGCAGGTACGAGAACCACGCCACCTATGGCCGACAGTTCCACGCACAGGAGTGCGAGACGGATATGCCCAAAGACCTCGAGGCCGTCTACGCCTTCCTCGCCAGCCGGTCGCTGCCCTACATCGGCGCACGGACGGCGGATAAGATCATTGACAAATTCGGCGCGGCGGCGCTGGAAGTTATCGCCAACGACCCCGCCCAGCTCACCCTCATCCCGGGCATCTCGGCGGACAAGGCCGACCGCATCCAGCAGGAGTTCAAGCGGATGTTCGGAATGCGGGAGCTCATCGCCTATCTGGCTCAGTTCGAGATCAGCCCCCGCCGGGCGATGGAAGTCTTCCGCACCTTCGGGCCGGGGGCCATGCAGGCCATCCAGCAGAACCCCTACCTGCTCTGCGGCGAACCGCTGCAGCTGGACTTCCGCCATGCCGACAGCATCGCCCAGTATTACCAGATGGCAGGGGACTGCGCCCAGCGGCTGGAAGCCGCCCTTCTGCGCACTCTGCGCCACAATGCAGGCAATGGCCACACCTGTCTGCCCCGGGCGCAGCTGCTGGAAACAGCGTCGAACTTCATCCACCAGCCCCCCGAAAAGCTGGCGGCGGCGCTGGACAGCTGCATCCAGACCGGGAAACTGGCGGTGCGGATGTTCGACGGGACACCGTATATTTATCTGCCGGATCTGCTGGCTGCAGAGCAGGACATCGCCGACCGTCTGGCCATGCTGACCAGGCGCGGGAAGCAGACGGCCCGAAACCTCGACAAGAACATCCAGATTCTGGAACTGGCACAGGGCTTTGCCTACGCGCCGCTCCAGAAGGAAGCCATCCGCAAGGCCATGACTGAGAACTGCCTTGTCCTCACCGGCGGCCCCGGCACCGGCAAGACCACCACGGTCAACGCCATCCTGCAGCTGCTCGAGAACGAGGCCGAACGGGTAGCCCTCTGCGCTCCCACAGGCCGCGCCGCCAAGCGTCTGAGCGAGCTGACGGGCCGGAAAGCCTCCACCATCCACCGCCTGCTGGAAGTGGACTACACCGGCGGTGTGGTCAGCTTCATCCACAATGACAAGAACCTGCTCAAGTGCGACGTCGTCATCCTCGACGAGATGAGTATGGTGGACGTCAAGCTGTTCCAGGCCCTCATTGCGGCACTGCGGTACAGCTGCCGTATTATTATGGTAGGCGACGCCGACCAGCTGCCCAGCGTCGGCCCGGGCAATATCCTCGGCGAGACCATCCGCTCCGGGCTGGTGCCGACGGTCTGCCTCAACGAGATATTCCGGCAGGCCGCTCAGAGCCTCATCGTGGAGAACGCCCACCACATCATCTCGGGCGAACCGCTGAAAAAGGGCGGAAAGACGGACGATTTCTTCTTCCTCGAAGCCGACGGCGACGCGGCCCAGAAGCTGGTCTGCGACCTTGTGACCACCCGTCTGCCCCGCAGCTACCAGTTTGACCCGGTGAAGGATATTCAGGTGCTCTGCCCCACGAAGCTCGGCCCCACCGGCACCCAGGCCCTCAACGCGGAGCTGCAGGCCATGCTCAACCCGCCCAGGAAGGGCAAGCCGGAGCTGCAGAGCGCGGCCCGGGTCTTCCGGGTGGGGGACAAAGTGATGCAGGTGCGCAATAACTACGAGATAACGTGGCAGCGCATCGGCGGGGAACAGGGTGTGGGTGCCTACAACGGCGACATCGGCATCGTGGAGTCCATCGACGTGCGCAGCCGCTCCATGGTGGTGCGGATGGACGACCGGCGGCTGGTCTACCCGGCGGAGAACCTCAACGAGCTGGAAATTGCGTATGCCATCACGGTACACAAAAGCCAGGGCAGCGAGTTCCCGGCGGTCATCCTCCCGGCGGCACAGGTGCCGCCCCGCCTGTGCTACCGCAACCTCTTCTATACCGGCGTCACCCGCGGGCGGAAGCTCTGCATCGTGGTGGGCCGGCGGGATGTGGTGAACCGGATGATGTCCAACATCCGCCAGAACCTGCGCTATAGCGGCTTGGCCGCTCTGCTGGCCCAGGCTCTGCCGCCGGAGCAGGAGAACCTCTCCGATTGAAGATGAAACTTTACGAAATGCCAAAGCCTCCCCTCGATAGGAGCAACGGCGACGACCGCCGCCAGCGGCGGAAACAGGGAGGAGTTGTTGGGGCAGCGGCCAGCAGGATGCAAGCGACAGCGAAGCAGACGCTGGGTGCCGCAACCCGGGCAGTGGCATCGCGCAGCGATGACGGAGAGGTTCAGCTCCGTCTTATTATACCTACGAAACCAGTTCCGCGTCAACCTGTTCCAAATCGAGTTTGAGCAGTTTGGAGACGCCGTCCTCCTGCATGGTGACGCCGTAGAGGACGTTGGCGGCCTCCATGGTGCCGCGGCGGTGGGTGATGACGATGAACTGGGTCTTGTCGCTCACCCGGCGCAGGTACTGCGCGAAGCGGACGACGTTGGCGTCATCCAGCGCGGCCTCGATCTCGTCGAGGATGCAGAAGGGCGCGGGGTTGACGGCGAGGATGGCGAAATAGATGCTGATGGCCACAAGCGCCTGCTCGCCGCCGGACAGGGCTTCCAAGTTCTTGATGACCTTGCCCGGCGGGGCCACCCGGATGCCGATGCCGCAGGAGAGCACGTCACTCTCATCTTCCAGCACAAGGCTGGCCTCGCCGCCGCCGAACAGCTCGGTAAAGACGCGGCCAAAGTTCTCGTTGATGGCCCGGAAGCTGTCGGTGAAGATGTCTTTCATCTGGCCCGACAGGCTGGTGATCATTCTGGTCAGCTCGTTTCTGCTGCCCTCGACGTCCTCCACCTGAGCGCGGAGGGTGTCGTAGCGGGCCTTGACCTCCTGATACTCCTCGATGGCGCTGACGTTGACGTTGCCCAGAGCGCGTATCCTGCCCCGCAGGTCGGCCACCTGCGCCCGGAGGACGTTCACGTTCTCGAACTCCACGCAGAGCTCTTCGGCCTGAGAGAGGGTCAGCTGATACTCGTCCCAGAGCTTCGCGGCCATCTGGTCGTATTCGCCCTCGGCGGCGGCTTTCCGCTCCGCCAGACGGGCCATCTCGCGGCCCATCTCTTCCCGCTCATCGGCGGCGGCGCGGCCTTTTGCAAGAGCCTCCGTCTCGTCCTTCTGGCAGAGCAGGCGCTTCTCGGTGGCCTCGCGTATCTCGGCCTCTTTTGCCGCGATGAGCGCGGTGCTGTCGGTCTTGGCCCGGCGGATGGCCTCTATCTCTTCCTGACAGGCCCCGCTGCGGGCGGCGAGGGCCGTGAGGCTCTCTTCCAGCGCGGCGCGGCGGCTCTCGGCGTCTCTGGCCTGTTTTTCCAGCGCTTCGATCTGGCTGCGGGCCAGCTCGGCGTCCTTCTGACGGGCCAGCTGCTCCATCCGCTTGGCGCTCAGGCGCTCGGCGAGACTTCGCTGCTGTGCAAGGAAGGCGTCGTCGCCCTCGGCGATGCGTTCCAGCTCGGCCGTCCGCGTCTCGATGTCGGCGGCAAGGGCTTCTTCCTGCTTTGCGGCGTCTTCGGCACGGGCGCGGGCGGCGTCCAGCTGGGCTTTCCGCCGCTCCATCTCATCCTGACGCCCGGCGAGCGCCGCTTCCGACTGCTCCACAGCTGCCTCGAGGCGTTTCTGTTCGGCCTCGGCGCGGATGCGGTCATTGGCCGCCGTAATGATCTCGCTCTCGGTGGCGGTCAGCTCTGCGGCCAGCGCATCCACCTGCGTTTTCAGCTCGTCGGTGCGGTCCTGCGCCGCGAGGCAGTCCTTCTGGAGTTTGGCGGCCCTGACGCGCAGCTCTTCCATCTCCTGCTTGCGGGTGAACAGGCCCGCCGACCGCTGGACGCTGCCGCCGGTGAAGCTGCCGCCCGCGTTGATGACCTGACCGTCCAGCGTGACCACCTTGTTGTGGTAGCCCAGCTCCCGGGCCACACGGGAGGCTTCGTTGATGTCGTCCACCACCACGATGCGGCCCAGCAGATTCGACACGATGTTCGCATAGCGGGGGTCAGCCTTGACGAGGCTGGACGCCAGCCGGGCCGAACCGGAGAGATTCCCCCGGAAAAAGCCGGGCTGAACGGTATCCAGCGGCAGGAAGGTGGCGCGGCCCGCGTTCTCGCTGCGGAGCAGGGCGATGCCGGCCTTGGCGGCGGCTTCGTTCTCCGCCACGATGTTCTGCAGCGCGCCGCCCAATGCCGTTTCGATGGCGACTTCCCGTCCCGGCTCGACGCTCAAAATCGACGACACCGGCCCGATGATGCCCCGCAGGCGGCGGGCCGACGCGGCCCGCATGACCGTCTTGACCGAGTTCTGGTAGCCGTCCATGTTCTTTTCCAGCTCTTTCAGCACGCCGAGGCGCTGACGGGCGGCGTCCAGTTCACGGCCAAGCTTCTGCTCGGCGGCATCGGCCTCATTGAGGGCGGTGCGGCGGCCTTTCAGCTTGAGCTCCACGCCGGCCTTCACATTTGCCAGCTGCTTTTCGTTCTCGGCCAGCATCTTCCGGTACTCGATGGTATCGGCCAGATCCTGCTTTGCCTCATCCCGCTGGGCCTCGAGGGCCTCAGTGTTCTCGGCGAGGGCGGGCAGCTGCTCCTGCGCGGCCTGCGCGGCGGCTTCGGCGGCGGCTCTCGCCACCTGTGCCTCGGTACGCTTCGCCGTCAGGTCGGCCACCTCGGCCCGCAGGATGTCCCGGCGGGCGCCGCTGGCGTTGTTCTCGCTGGTCAGACGCAGGAGTTCCGCGTCCAGCTCGGCCAGCTCTGCGGCCAGCTTCTCCCCTGCCGCTGCCATGGACCGGGCCACGGCGCGGTGGCGTTCCAGCGCGGCGGCAGCCTCGGTGCTGTCCTGCTCGCCTGCGGCGATGTCCTCCCGCAGTGCGGCGGCGCTCTCCTCGTTGCGGGCGATGTCGTTTTCCAGCACGGCGATGCGGCTGTCGCTGCCGGAAAGCTCTTCTGTGATGCTGCGAATATCCCCATTCAGGCGCTCGACGGCAATGGTCAGCTGCTGTGCCTGCATACGGATCTTCTCAGCCTCGGCCTCGGCGGCTCTGGCCTCCCGGTCAAACCGCTCATACTCGGCCTGAGCGGTCTCATAGTCCCGCACCTGACGGCGGACGGCCTCCCGGGCGCGGTGGACGCCGTCGGTCCAGAGGGTGACTTCCAGCGTCTTCCGCCGGGCGCTGAGCTCGAGGAAGCGCTGGGCCTTCTCGCTCTCTTTTTCCAGCGGGCCGACCCGGGCTTCCAGCTCGTCGAGGATGTCCCGCAGCCGCTCGAGGTTCTCTGCCGCCGCAGCCAGACGCCGCTCCGCCTCGTTTTTGCGGTAGCGGTACTTGGCGATGCCGCAGGCTTCCTCGAAAATTTCGCGGCGCTCGCTGCTTTTTGCGGCGACGATCTCCGCGATGCGGCCCTGTCCGATGACGGAGTAGCCGTCCCGGCCGATGCCGGTGTCCAGCAGCAGCTCGTAGATGTCTTTGAGGCGGCAGAGCTGGCCGTTGATGGTGTACTCGCTCTCGCCGGAGCGGTAGTATTTGCGGCCGATGACGGCTTCGTCGGCGTCGATGTCCAGCGTGTGGGCGCTGTTGTCCAGCGTCAGGCGCACCATGGCAAAGCCCATGGCTCCCCGGCGGCGGGTGCCGCCGAAGATGACGTCCTCCATCTTTCCGGCAGCGCGAAGCTGGCGGGAGCTGGTCTCGCCCAGCACCCACCGCACCGCGTCCGACAGATTGGACTTGCCTGAGCCGTTGGGGCCGACGACGCCGGTGACACCCTCGTCGAAGCGTATCTTGACCTTATCGGGGAAACTCTTGAAACCTTGAATTTCCAGTTCCTTGAACACCATGTTACTTTTCCTTGATGACGCCCAGCAGTTTCAGGGCCTCGCGGGCGGCGTGCTGCTCCGCCATTTTCTTGCTGCGGCCCTCGCCCCGGGCCACGCAGTCCGAGTTGAACCGGACGGCCACCACAAAGTGCTTGTTGTGGTCGGGGCCGGTCTCCTGTTCCACCACATAGCTCAGCTTCTCTTCGGGATTCTGCTGGACGATCTCCTGCAGGCGGGTCTTGTAGTCGGCCTCGGCGTGCTTGCCCTCGGTGATGAAGGGCAGGATGAAGTTCTTTGCCACCTCCATGCCGCCGTCGAGGTAGAGGGCGGCGATGAGGGCTTCAAAGGCGTCCGACACGACGCTGGGGCGGGTGCGGCCGCCGCAGTGCTCTTCGCCCCGGCCCAGACGCAGGTAATCGCCGAGATTGATCTCCTGAGCGAACTGGAACAGTGCGCCCTCGCTGACGAGGCTGGAGCGGATGCGGGTCAGATCGCCCTCGGGGCGGTCGGCATAGGCGTGGAACAGGTAGTCCGCCGAGACGATCTGCAGCACGCTGTCGCCCAGAAACTCAAGCCGCTCGTTGTGCTTGACGGGCGGGCGGGTCTCGTTGGCGTAGCTGGTGTGGGTGAGCGCCGTTTCCAGCAGCTCCGGGTGCTTGAACTTGTAACCAATAATTGTTTCCAACTGATGGCTCATGTTTTTTTACTCCCTTTTGCGATGTTATTCCTTGGTGGTGTTCAGTTCATCCAGTGCGCTCTGCATGGTGCCGCACAGATCGTTCTCCACGCAGATCTTAGCCTGACGGATGGCGTTCTTGATCCCCTTGGCCTTGGAGGAGCCGTGAGCCTTGATGACCGGCTGCTTTGCGCCCAGGAAGGGTGCGCCGCCGTACTCCTCGCTGTCCATCTGGTGCTTGAGGTCAGACACGCTGTCCTTCAGCAGCAGATAAGCCAGCTTGCCGCCCAGGTTCTTGAGGAACATTCCCTTGAGCATCCCCAGCAGCATCTTGGCGACGCCCTCGGTAAGCTTGAGGATGACGTTGCCGGTGAAGCCGTCGCAGACGACCACATCCACGTCGCCGTTCGGCACGTCACGGGGCTCGATGTTGCCCACAAAGCGGATGCCCGGGATGGTCTTGAGCAGCTGATGGGCTTCTTTGAGCATGGGGGTACCCTTGCTCTCCTCGGCGCCGTTGTTGGCCAGCGCCACGCTGGGGGAGGTGCGGCCCTCCACCTTGTTCACGTAGCAGCTGCCCATGACGGCGAAAGCGGCCAGCATCTCGGGGCGGCACTCGACATTCGCGCCGCAGTCCAGCAGCAGATACGCCTTATTTTTGGCCGGCACCATGGTGGCCAGCGCCGGGCGCTTGATGCCCCGCAGGGTGCGGACGATGAGGCTTGCGCCCACATGGAGCGCGCCGGTGCTGCCAGCGGAGACGAAGGCGTCGCCTTTGCCCTCTTTGAGCATATTCAGGCCCACGACGATGGAGGAATCCTTCTTCGTGCGGATGGCCCTGGCCGGCTCGTCGCACATCTCAATGGCCTCAGTGCAGTTCACCAGCTCGATGCCGTCCAGAGAGATGTTGTTGTCGGCGGCGGTCTTGCGGACAAGGGCCTCGTCGCCCACGCCGATGAGCTGGACGCCGTATTCCTTCACGGCAGCAGCCGCGCCTTCCAGCACGGCCAGGGGGGCGTTGTCGCCGCCCATCATATCTACGATGATCTTCATAGGTTTTTCTCCCTTCTTGGGGGATAACCTCTCCGTCACGCCGCAGACGTAACGGAGAGGTTATCCATCTTACAGAGAATTTTCATCCAGCCACTGCTGGAAGCTGGCCACGGCCCGTTCGGCCACGGCCATGTAACGCAGGCGCTTGTCGCGGGGACGCTGGTCCTCCGGCAGCGGGGGCAGGATGCCCATGTTCGCGCCCATGGGCTGGAAGTGCCTGTTCTCGGTGGTGAGATACTGGATGAGCGCACCGCACATGGTGTCGATGGGCGGTGCGGGCAGCTCTTTGCCCTCGAGACGGGCGTAAATGTTCCGCGCCGCCAGCAGGCCGCAGGCCGCGCTCTCCATATAGCCCTCGAAGCCGGTGATCTGGCCTGCAAAGAAGACGTTGGGGTGCTCCTTGAGGCAGAGCCCTGCGCTCAGCACCCGGGGTGCGTCGAGGAAGGTGTTGCGGTGCATGACGCCGTACCGGACGAACTCAGCGTTCTCGAGGCCGGGTATCATGCTGAACACCCGCTTCTGCTCGCCCCATTTCAGGTTTGTCTGGAAACCCACGATGTTATACAGGGTCCGCTTCTTATTTTCGGCCCGGAGCTGGACGTTGGCCCAGGGGCGGTGGCCGGTGCGGGGGTCGATGAGGCCCACCGGGCGCAGGGGGCCGAACCGCATGGTGTCGGCACCCCGGGCGGCCATGATCTCGATGGGCATGCACCCCTCGTAGACCGTAACGGTGTCGGCTTTTTTGCCGTGGGCATCGGGGTCGGGCTGTGCGCCCTGCTCGGCGCCCGCGTCGAACTCATGGAGCGGAGCTCGCTCTGCCGAGGCCAGCGCGGCGTGGAATGCTTCATACTCGGCCTTGTTGAAGGGACAGTTGAGATAGTCGGCCTCGCCCCGGTCGTAACGGGAGGCGGCAAACACCTTCTCATAGTCGAGGCTCTCCGCCATCACGATGGGGGCCACGGCGTCGTAGAAGTGGAGGCGCTCGTCGCCGGTCAGGCGGCCAATTTCGTCCGCCAGCGCACCGTCGGTCAGGGGGCCGGTAGCCACGAGGATGGGGGTGCTCTCGTCGATGTGCTCCACCCGCTCCCGGTGAACGGTGATGTTCGGCTCAGCCTCCACCATCCGGGTCACTTCGGCGCTGAAGGTGTCGCGGTCCACGGCCAGCGCACCGCCTGCGGCCACGCGAGCCACCTCGGCGGCGTTCAGGAGCTGACTGCCCATCCGGCGCATCTCCTCTTTCAGCAGGCCGGAGGCGGAGTCCAGACGTTCGGCTTTCAGGCTGTTGGAGCAGATGAGCTCCGCGAAGCCCTCGCTCTTGTGGGCCGGGGAGAAGTGAGTGGGCTTCTGCTCATAGAGCTCCACCTGTACGCCTTTTCCCGCCAGCCAGAGGGCCGCTTCGCAGCCTGCCAGACCGGCGCCCAGTACAGTAACTTTATAGTTGCTCATTTAATATCCCTTTCATCTTACTTCAAGCCCGAGGCAGTCAGCGGAGACTTTCCCGCCCTGCCAAGGGCTCCCCTCGGTAGGGGAGCTGTCTGCGAAGCAGACTGAGAGGTTTACTCCTTATTTAGTCTTTCTTCGGCACCGGCATCTCGAAGTCACAGCCCTCTTTTGCGCAGTAGAGCTTGGAGCCCTTGCGGAACAGAGTGGAGCCGCACTTCTCGCACTTGACGGCCACCGGCATATCCCAGGTCATGAAGTCGCAGTCGGGGTAGCGCTCACAACCGTAGTAGATGCGGCCCTTAGCGCTCTTGCGCTCCAGCATACGGCCCTTGCCGCACTTGGGGCAGATGCCGCCGGTATCCTTCACGAGGCGCTTGGTGCCGCGGCACTCGGGGAAGCCGCTGCAGGCCAGAAACTTGCCGTACTTGCCCACCTTGATGACCATGGGACGGCCGCAGAGGTCGCAGACCTCGCTGGACGGCTCGTCCGGCACCTTGACCTTCTTGCCTTCCATGTTCTTCTCGGCCTGCTCGAGGCTGGCGGCGAAGCCCTTGTAGAAGTCGTCCACGGTCTTGTGCCAGTCCGTCTTGCCGCTCTCGACCTTATCGAGGTTCTTTTCCATCTCTGCCGAGAAGTCCACGTCCACGATGTGGGGGAACTGCTCCAGCATCAGGCCGTCCACGGCCCGGCCCAGCAGGGTGGGCTTGAGCTTCTTCTGCTCCCGCTCCACATAGCCGCGGTCGATGATGGTGGTGATGATGGGGGCGTAGGTGGAGGGGCGGCCGATGCCGTTCTCCTCCAGCGCCTTGATGAGGGTGGCTTCGGTGTAGCGGGCGGGGGGCTGAGTGAACTTCTGCTCACTCTTCAGCTCCCGCAACTTGAGCACCTGACCCTCCTCGAGGGGAGGAAGGCTGGTCTCCTTCTTTTCCTTCTCGTCGGTGGCCTCTTCGTACAGGGCGGTGAAACCGTCGAAGGTGACCGTGTAGCCGCTGGCCTTGAAGCGGTAGCCGCCGGCATAGACGGTGACGGACACGGTGTCCTGCTGACAGTCCGCCATCTGGCTGGCCATGAAGCGGCTCCAGATCATCCGGTAGAGCTTGGCGGTATCGCCGCTGATGCTCTTGTCCACCTCGTCGGGGGTCAGGCCCGGCACAGAGGGACGGATGGCCTCATGGGCGTCCTGCGCTGCCGTGGCGCTCTTGGTCTTCCAGGTGCGCTTGTAGGGGCAGATATAGCTCTCGCCGTAGGCCCCGGCGATGTACTCTCTGGCAGCTGCCACAGCCTCGTCGGAGATGCGGAGGCTGTCGGTACGCATATAGGTGATGAGGCCCATGGTGCCGTGGCCGGCGATGTCCACGCCTTCGTACAGGGTCTGGGCAGCCCGCATGGTGCGGGTGGCCGTAAAGCCCAGACGGCGGGATGCCTCCTGCTGCAGGGTACTGGTGATGAAGGCCGGGGTGGGCTGCTTCGCGCGCTTGCCCTTTTTCAGTTCGCCCACGGTGTACTCGGCCCCCTCGAGGCCCTTTTCGATGGCGCGGGCCTCGGCCTCAGAGTGAGGCAGGAGCTTTTTTCCCTTGTCGTCGGAGGCCAGACGGGCCGTGAAACTCTTCCGGCCCACGCTCAGGGTGGCGTCCACGTTCCAGTATTCCTCGGGCTTGAAGGCTTCGATCTCCTTCTCGCGGTCGTCGATGATGCGGACGGCCACGCTCTGGACGCGGCCCGCCGACAGACCGCGCCGGACTTTCCGCCACAGGAAGGGGCTCAGCTTATAACCCACCAGACGGTCCAGCACACGGCGGGCCTGCTGGGCGTTGAAGAGGTCTTCGTTGATGGCGCGAGGGTGGGCCATGCCCTCCTTCACGCCCTTCTTGGTGATCTCGTCGAAGGTCACGCGGTTGGGCTCGTGGGGGTCGAGGCCCAGGATGTTGGCCAGATGCCAGCTGATGGCTTCGCCTTCACGGTCCGGGTCGGTCGCCAGCAGCACACCGTCGGAATGCTTGGCCTTGCTCTTCAGCTCTTTGATGAGCTTTTCCTTGCCTTTGATGCTGATGTATTGCGGCGCATAGTCATGCTCGATGTCGATGCCCAGCTGGGAGGCGGGCAGATCGCGGATGTGGCCCATGCTGGCCGTAACTTCGTAGTCTTTGCCCAGATATTTGCCGATGGTCTTCGCCTTGGCAGGCGACTCCACGATGACGAGTTTTGCCATTACGTTCTTCTCCTATATATAAATCCTCATCAGCCGCTGTGCTCAGGGAAAAGGCGAAGCCCGCCATTTTTCCTGGAAACACCCGTGTGCCGGACTGCCAAGGGCTCCCCCAGATAGGGGAGCTGTCGCGTCAGCGACTGAGAGGTTTATTCTTCTTAACTTGCGCTTCCTCCGCGCAGAATATACCGTTTGCCCGGCAGGCAGCTCACCCGGCCCGCAAGCTCGAGCTTCATCAGGACACCCAGCAGCGCCGCCGTGGGCAGACCGCTCTTGACGCCCAGCTCCTCCACGCCCTGCGCCTTTGCGCCGAGACAGGAGAGCACCAGCCGCTCATTTTCACTCAGGGGCCGGGGCGTCTCCCGGGGTGCCGGGGCCGGTCTTGCGGCCTGCAGCCCCAGTGTACCAAATAAATCCGCCGCTGTACAGACCGCTTTTGCACGTCCGTCCCGCAGAAGGGCATTCGTCCCCGCCGAGGCGGGCGAAAAAATGCTGCCCGGCACGGCGAACACCGGCTTACCGTACCGCTCTGCGTGGCCCACGGTGGACATGGTGCCGCTCTTTTCCTTGGCCTCCACCACCACCAGCGCCCCGGAGAGGGCCGCGATGAGGCGGTTGCGCTGCAAAAATCCCACGGCACCCACCGGCTCACTTTCGGGCGGGTATTCGCTGATGACACAGCCCCGCCTCTCGATGGCCCGGCGGAGCTCCCGGTTGGCGGCGGGGTAGGTCCGGTCGATGGGGACGCCCATCACCGCGATGGTGGGGCAGTTTTCCCCTACCGCCGCCCGGTGTCCGGCGCTGTCCAGTCCGTCGGCCAGACCGCTCACGATGACGGCCCCCGCCCGGGCGAGGCCCCGCCCGATGTCCTCTGCGGCCCGCAGACCGTATTCGGTGGGTTTCCGGGTCCCCACCATTCCCACGGCGGCAGGCTCATTGAGCCAGCGGGGGTCGCCGGTGCAGTAGAGCACCAGCGGCATATCGGAGATGCGGGAGAAGGCCAGCGGATAGTCCGGGTCGTCATAGGGCAGGATGCGGATGCGCCGGGCCGCGCACCGCCGCGCAAAGGCCCGGTAGTGCTCGGGGGTGTTATCCGGCAGGCAGGCGCGCTGGACGGCGGCAGGTCCGGCAGCGGCGGCGAAGGCATCGGTGTCCCGGGCCTCCCATGCCTCCTGCGCCCCGCCGAAGGCGTCCAGCACGGCTCCGGCCCGCTGACTGCCCGCGCCCAGCGTCCCCGCCAGCCAGAGCCAGCACAGGAGCGGGTCGGGGGCCGGGTCGGGCGGGAAAAGGCTCAGCTGCCCCTCCCCGGCCCGCGTCACAGGCTCTCCTCCCGGAAATGCCAGAGCAGGATGCTGCCCGCGATGCCGGCGTTCAGGCTCTCGACCCGGTCGGTCATGGGGATGCGGACAGTGCCGGTGCAGGCGGCGATGGTCTCATCGGTGAGGCCCTGACCCTCGCTGCCGATGACGACGCAGACGCCGTCCGGATAGCCGGACGCCGCCGCACTCAGGGGCTGGGACTGGTAGAGGGCGGCAGCAAGGCAGGTGATGCCCTTCTCCCGCAGCAGGGCGATAGCCTCGGGCATCTTCCCCGCCTCGATGACGGGGATGCGCACCGCTGCGCCCATGGAGGCCCGAAGGGTCTTGGGCGCAAAGACGCTGGCGCAGCCGTCGCTGAGCAGCACGCCGTCAAAGCCGAAGGCCGCCGCAGAGCGGAGCAGCGTTCCCACGTTGCCGGGGTCCTGCACCCGCTCGAGGGCGAGGTAGCGCCCGCCGGTCTTCACCTCTTCTAAGGTATGCACCGGGGTGCGGAAGATGCCGAACACGCCCTGATGGGTTCCCACGTCGGCCAGCTTATCGGCCACATGGTCTTCCACAAGGTAGTGTTCGCCCGGCAATTCCGAAAGCTCCGGGCATTTTTCCAGCGCCGACTCGGTGCAGAAGAGGGTCTCCAGCTCTGCGCCCCGGCAAAGCTCGGGGCAGAGCTTCCGCCCCTCGGCCAGAAAGCGGCCCTCGGTGCGGCGGAACGCCCCGCTGGACGCCAGACGGCAGGCGTATTTGACTTTTGCGTTTTCCCGGCTGGTGATCTTCTCCATCCGTCTTTCCTCCAACTACCAAAACATACAAAAAGGACGCCCGCGTATTTGATACGCGCGGGCGTCTTTTTTAAGGTCTATTAGGCGTTCTTCACGGTCTCGACCAGAGCTGCGAAGCTCTTGGGATCGTTGATGGCCATCTCGCTGAGCATCTTGCGGTTCAGCTCGATGCCAGCCTTCTTCAGGCCAGCCATGAAGCTGGAGTAGTTCATGCCCAGAGGACGGACAGCGTTGTTGATGCGGCAGATCCACAGGTTGCGGAACTGGCGCTTCTTCATGCGGCGGCCAGCCAGAGCGTAGTTGCCGCTCTTCATGACCTGCTGCTTAGCCATCTTAAAGTGCTTGCTCTTGCAGCCGTAGAAGCCCTTGGCCAGCTTCAGCATCTTCTTGCGACGTTTGTGAGTCATGGTTGCGCCCTTAATACGTGCCATTTTTTATATCTCCTTTAGTTCTCTCAGTAGAATGTGTTTGCCTGCGGCTCGCTCTTAGGCGTAGGGCAGCATGCTCTTGATGATAGCTGCGTTGGTCTTATCAACGTAGCTGGGCTGACGGTAACCACGGGTCAGCTTGGTGGTCTTCTTGGTCAGGATGTGGCTGCGGAATGCATGGCCGCGCTTGATCTTGCCGTTCTTGGTCAGCTTAAAGCGCTTCTTAGCGCCGGAGTGCGTCTTCAGTTTCATCTTAGCCATTTTAGTATCCTCCTAAAATTAGTCCTTATTGGGTTTCGGGATCAGCAGAATGGACATCGTGCGGCCCTCGAGGACCGGCGGCTTATCCATGCTTGCCTGAGGCAGAGCCTCGGCAAAGCGCTTCAGCACGTCAGCACCGAGTGCGCTGTGCGCCATCTCACGGCCGCGGAAACGGATCGAGGCCTTTACCTTGTGGCCAGCGGCCAGGAACTTGGCCGTCTGGTTCAGCTTGGTGTTGAAGTCGTTGGTGTCAATGTTGAGCGAGAGGCGGGTCTCTTTGACTTCGACCACCTTCTGGTTCTTCTTGGCTTCCTTCTCCTTCTTCTGCTGTTCAAAGCGGTACTTGCCGTAATCCAGCACCTTGCACACAGGCGGGACAGCCTGCGGGGCGATCTTGACCAGATCAAGTCCGGCGTCCTCAGCAGCGCGCATGGCCACCTGAATGCTGACCACGCCCTTCTGCTCGCCGTCGGCTCCGATCAGGCGAACCTCACGGTCACGGATCTGACCGTTGATCTCCAGTTCCTTCGACTTTCCAGCGGTAGCGATAATGAATGCACCTCCAAACAATAGTCCATAGTGTTGCATTTTTTGGCATAGAAAACGCGGCCGCCCCAGTTTCGGGACAGCCGCGCAAAATTCACTCAAAAGCGCGATTCGTTCTTCAAGACGAATCGGTTCAGGGTATAGCCCGGGGATCCTTACCCCTCAAGGCGAGCGCGGCACAGGCCGTAGCTGCTTTCTTTACTCGAGTATTCTACCACACCCCGGGGAGGCTGTCAAGCATTTTTATGCGGGAATTTGAAAAATATTCTTAAACTTCAATCAATTCCCCCAGCTCCAGCGAATATATCCCTTTATATGTCACCCGCCGGGGGGCGAAGCGCTTATCAATGGCCTTTGCGTAGAGCTCCAGCTGAGCGCGGTAGGCGCGGACGAAGTCGTCAGGGGTCTTGCGGCGGTCCGTCTTGTAGTCCAGAAGCTCGAGGTGGTCGGGGTAGACGAGGACGATGTCCGCGATGCCCTGCACCAGCACCCCGGCGTCGGCGGCAGGGCCGTCGGGCAGGGCGCGGCCCTGGGCAGCCATGACCTCGGCGGCGGGCAGCGACGTGATAAAAGCCAGCTCCCGCAGCACATCCTCTGCCCCGCAGATGCGGCGGAACGCCTCGCTGCGCACAAAGCGGAGTATCTTATAGACATCCAGCTTCCCGGCAATGGCGGGGGGCGTGAGCTGCGCCGCCGCCTGACGCTCCCGCTCGGCGCGGACGGCAGCCAGAACGGCGTCGTCCTCTGCGTCCCGCACAGCGGCCAGCGCCCCGAAGTCGGCGTGTTCGAGGAAGGCATGGAGAGCCGTACCCATCTCGGCGGCGGTGAGGCCGTCCTTCGAGAGGAAGCCCGGGCGCTCGAGGGTGGTCTGCTCAGCAGCGTGGACGAGGCTGGTCACACTGACCTTGGCCGGGATGTCCGCCAGCGCTGCCGCCGGATACCGCCAGCCGAAGCCCTGCCGCAGCATCTCCACAAGGGCCGGGTCGGCCTCGGGCCGGGGCGGCTCTTCCGCCTCGCCGGGGGCTTCTTCGGGCGGGAGGACATCGGCCTGCACTGTGAGGGCGATGATACTCCCGGTGTCCGCAAAGGGCAGCTCGAGGTTCCCGGCCAGACGGCGGAGAGGCCCGCCGTTGGGGTGGACGAGGAGCGCCGCCCGCAGCCAGTCGGCGAAGCTGCCCGCCTGAGCGTTCAGGGTCTCCCCCGCCCCGGCGGCGAGGAAGGCGGCAGCTTTGGCGAAGGGGTTGGACGTCCGGCCGATGCCCAGCGGAACCGTCAAGATCAGCTTATCCTGCGCCCGGGTGAGGGCCACATACAAAAGCCGCATCTGCTCGCTCCGCATCTCGGCGGCATGGACCGTGGAAAGGGCGGTGTAGGCTGCCGTCTTATAGGCCCCCTCGCCGCCCTCGGGACGGAGACGGAGGCCCGCGCCCCAGACGCGGTGGAGCAGGACGGGCTGGCGGGTGTCGGCGGCGTTGAACTGCCGGGCCGTGTCGGCCACGAACACCACCGGGAACTGCAAGCCCTTGGAGCGGTGGATGGTCATGATGGTGACGCAGCCGGGCCGCGCCCCGCCGGGGGCAGTCTCCTGCCCGGTGGAGCCCGCCAGCGTGGCCGCGTCGATGGCACGGACGAGGGCCGAGATGCCGCCTGCGCCCGCCCCGGCGCAGAAGGAGGCGAAGCGCCGCGCGTCCTCCCGGCGGCGCTGGCCGTTCTCCATGGCACCGAGGGCGGCGAGGTAGCCGGTGGAAACAAAAATTTCTTCCAGCAGTTCCTCCACCGGCACGCTCCGGGCCATCCGGCGCAGGGCCGTCAGACGCTGGTAGAACGCCTGCACCCGGAGGGTGAAGTCATCCTCTGCCCCGCTCTGGACGGCCTGTAAAACTGCGCCGTAGAGGCTGATGCGGGTGTGCTGATCGGGTGTCTGCGCTCCGGCCCGGAGGCGGACGAGGTCGTCGTCCGTAAAGCCGAACATCGGCCCCAGCATGGCGGCAGCGAGATAGATGTCCTGCGCGGGGTTGTCGATGACCCGCAGCAGGGCGATGAGGGGGCGGATGTGGGGCGCGTCCAGCAGGTTCTCCCGGGCGTCGGCGTAGACCGGGATGCCCCGGGCCGTCAGGGCCTCGGCGTAGGCCGGGAAGTCGCCTCTCGCCGCCAGCAGGACACAGCAGTCCTCGTACTGCACCGGGCGGGTGGTGCCGCCGTCCCGCACCGGCTCGCCGGAGGCCACCATCGCCTCGATGCGGCCGGCGATATACTGTGCGTCCGTCTCGGCGGCATCGTCGGGCAGGAAGTGGGCCTCCACACTGCCCTCGTACGCGCCGGGTGCGCCGCAGACGAGGCGCTGTCCGTCGCCGTAGGCCGTGTCGCCCAGAGCGGGCGTCATGAGCTGTTCGAAGATAAAGTTGATGCCCGCCACCACCTGCGGGGCAGAGCGGAAGTTGGCGTCCAGCGCCAGCATGGCGTCCTCGCCGGGCCTGCCGTCTTCGGGCCGGGGGCGGGCTTCGCCGCCGGGCAGGAGGGGCCAGCTCTCCAGCTTTTCCCGGAAGATGCTGGGGTCCGCCTGACGGAAGCGGTAGATGCTCTGCTTTAAGTCGCCCACGAGGAAGAGGTCATCCCCTGCCGGGCTGGCCAGACAGCGGTAAAGGGCGTCCTGCAGGGCGTTCGTGTCCTGATACTCATCCACCATGACGGCGGCGTAGCCCTGCCGGATGCCCTGACACAGCTCGGTGGGCTGGCCGTCGGCGTCCCGCAGGAGCCGCAGGGCCAGATGCTCGAAGTCGCTGAATTCCAGCAATCTCCGCTCCCGCTTCCGGGCCGCAAAGCGGGCGTCAAAGTCCCGCACGGCGGCAAAGAGGGCGCGGAGGCAGGGTTCGGCGGCGCGGCGGTCAAGCTCTGCCTCATCCAGACTACAGCTTATCAGGTCTTCGATTTTCTCAAAGAGCTTTGCGGCCTCGTCGGCCCGGGTCTTGACGGCGTCCTTGTGCTCACCGGTGAGCCGCTTTTTCATATTTTTGAGGCCGGGGGCCTGTTCCATGCCGAGGACATAGGGCGTCAGCCTGTCGTAGAGGGGCGTCCATTCCCCCGCCCCGGCCAGACGCTCCACCTCGCCCAGCAGGGCGGCGGAGTTTTCCAGCCGCTCGAGGGGTTCGGCGAACTTCTCGTTCACTGCCGCCACGGCCTTTTCCTTGGCGGCAGGGGTCTTCTTGCTGGCCTCGGCGTTGGCCTGAGCTGTCACGAAGTCCTCCCTGCAGTCGTTCAGCGCGGCGCAGAGCAGCTCCTTCGCGGCCCGGGCAGAGCGGGCGGCCTCCTGCATCAGAATATCATGCCAGCAGGTGCGGGCAAAGCCGTTCTCGTCCTGCCACGGGGCCAGCATCTCGTCCAGCTTTTTATCGTAGTCCGGCAGGGCGCGGAGGAAGTCATAGACCTGCAAAACAGCCTCCCCCGCCGCCTTGTCGGTGCGGCCCTTGCCGTAGAGGTCGGCGAAGGCGCAGAAGTCCGCATCCTGATAGGCCGCTTCCAGCGTCTCGGAGAGGGCCGCGTTCCGCAGCATCTCCACGCTGCCGGGGTCGGCAGGGGTGAAGTCCGGCGGGATGTCCAGCGCCTGAAAGTGCTTGTGGAGCAGGTCGAGGCAGAAGGCATCGATGGTGCAGATGGGGGCTCTCTGCAAAAGCATCCGCTGGCGGCGGAGGGCCGTGTTGCCCGGCTCTGCCTGACTGCGGCGGAGCAGTGCCTGCCCGATGCGGGCGCGGAGCTCTGCGGCGGCGGCGTTGGTGAAGGTGACGATGAGGAGCCGGTCGGCGTCCACGGGATGTTCCGGGTCGGTGATGAGCCGGACGGCCCGCTCCGTCAGCACGGCGGTCTTGCCGCTGCCGGCGGCGGCGCTCACCAGCAGCGCACCGCCCCGATCGTCGATGGCGGCGCGCTGGGCCGGGGTCCATTTTGTCTCGCTCACTGGTCTTCCTCCTTTTTCTCTTCCGGTTCAAAAGGCTTTGCAGGGGCGTCCAGCGCCCGCTCTCCGATGCCGTCCTCATGGCAGCAGATGAAGCCGTAGTCGCACCACCGGCAGGGACTGCGGCCCGTGACCAGCGGCTCGGCGGCGATGCAGCCGCTGTAGAGCTCTTCGCCCATCCGGGTCACAAGGTCGTCCAGATGGAGCTGGATGCGGGAGAGCTTGGCTTTGTCGGCGCGTTTCTCTTTCTGGTAGGGGCTGGGTACACCGCCCCGGAAGCTGAAGGGCAGATACCGCCCCGTCTCCTCGGCGTCCATGGCGTCGAAAACCTTCTGCTCGTCCCGGACGAGGCCGTCCAGCTTGTATTCCATGCTCCGGGCGGCCTTGCCCCGGGTGGTCGTCTCGGGGGCCGGGTCGGCCAGCAGATACAGCACACCCGCAGGCTCTGCCCCGGTGAATCGTCCGTCGGCGTCCCGGGTCAGGCTGAACAGGTAGAGCAGCATCTGACAGTCGAGGCCGCAGTAGACTTCCCGCAGGTCGAGCTTTTTCGTGCCGGTCTTATAGTCCACCACCCGCACCCAGCGGGTGCCGTCGTCCTCGATCCACTCGTCGGCGCGGTCCACGGTGCCGATGAGCTGCACCGTCCGGCCATCGGAGAGGCGGTAGGTCTGGCCCCGCACGGCGTCCTCGCCGGGGCCGATCTTCAGCTCACAGGCCACCGGTTTGAAGCTGGACTGGCGCTGCTCGTCCCGCAGGTAGCAAAGCAGGCCCGTCATGCTCTTTTTGAGACGGGAGAGCAGATAGGCGAAGCGGGCCGTGTCCTCGGGGAGGTAGCGCTTTGCGTACTCATCTACGAGAAGCCCGGCCAGCGCCGCCATGGCCTCGTCGTCGAGGTCGAGGAAGGGCTGTAAGCCAGCGCAGGGGTTGTCAGGGCCGGGGTGGGGGTCGAGGGCCATCTGGAGCACCCAGTGCATGAGGGTGCCGCTCTGGTCGGCGGAGAGCTCCGCCCGCTTGCGGGGGCGCAGCCCCAGCACGTACTGCAGGAAATAGCCGTAGCGGCAGGTGTAGTATTTTTCGAGCTGACTGGGCGAGATGCGGAGCCGCCGGCCCAGCAGCGTTTCCAGCGCTTCGAGGTCGCTGACCTGACGGGGGCTGCGGCCCGCCATCCGGCGCAGGAGGGCGAGGCCCTCGGGTTCTGCCCCGCCGGGGGCATGAAGGGCCTCGGTGAGGCTGGCGCGTTCGATCTCCGTCAGGGGCCAGCCGCCGCCCAGCACGTCGAGGCCGTCGGCGGCAGTGGCGGCAAGGTCGGTCAGGTCGAGTTCCGGCGCACCCGGTCTCAGCACCTCCACGATGGGCTCGAGGGCGGCGCAGAGGGTCTGGCCCTGCCCCTTCGGCCAGCTGAGCCAGAGGCCCTTTGCCGGGGCGGTGAGGGCCTTATAAAAGCAGACCTGTTCCCGCACCACCCGGTTCTCGAAGCAGTCCGGAAGCTCGATCTCCTGCGCCATCAGGGCGTCGCGGTCGGCGTGGGTCAGCAGGCCCGTCTCGCCGGGCGCGGCGGGGAATTCGCCCTCGGAGAGGCCCAGCACAAAGACATAGTCCGGTGCGTCAAGGCGCATCTTGCCTGCGCTGGCCAGCACCACGGCGTCCAGCGTCTGGGGGATGTGGCCGAGGTCGGACGAGCGCAGCAGCAGCCCGAACAGCTCTTCGTACTCGGGGATGGTGACGCTCTGGCCGCCCAGCAGGCTCGCCATCTCGTCCAGCAGGCCCATGACCACGTTCCACTCCCGGGCGGCTTCCTCGGCGGCGGGGATGCCCCGCTCGGCCCGGATGGCCTCCACCTGCGCGGCCTGAGCGTCCTCCGCGCCCAGCTCCTTCAGGCAGAAGTAGAGGGCGCGGCTCATCTGCTCGGCGTTGGCAGAGCGGAGCTTCGCGCGCAGGCCGTCGGCGGCGGTGATGAGAAGGGCGCGGGCCTTTTCGGCCCGGGCGAGGTTTTCTCTGTCCTCGTCGGTAGGCTCCACATCGCCGAAGCCCCGGGGGTTCTTCTCGAAGGGCGCGCGCCACGCCGCCGCGTTGGGCGACCAGGTGTAGGCGTAGTTCTCAAGGGCGCAGATCTCTTCCTCGGTGAGGGCGCAGAGGCCGGTCTTGGCCAGGGTGGTGAGCTGTTCCGTCAGCTCTGCACCCCGGGCAATGGCCAGCAGACACCGCACCGCCGTGGCCGGGGCGCTGAACTCGGGCGTCGTCGGCTCGTCGCAGTAGAGGGGGATGTCCGCCATCCGGAACTCGTACTTGACGGCGGCGCGGTATTTCGAGATGTCGCGGCAGACCACCGCCACCTTCCCGCAGCGGACGCCCTGCCGCATGAGGCGGCGGATGGCGGCAGCGGCGGCGCGGGCTTCTTCCTCCCGGCTGGGAGCGGCGAATAATTTTATTTCGGGACAGGCCGGAGGCGGATCACACCGGCCCGCGGCCAGCAGCTGAGCCGCAGCGGCGAGGCCGGGGGCGTCGGCGTGGCGCACGTCCCGGCGCAGCAGTTCCGGCACGGCCACCGCAGTGCCGTTCCGGCGGGCCAGCTGGCGCAGCTGCGCCGCCACCTGCTTCGCGCCGGAGAAAAGGCTCATGTCCCCCGGCACGAGAGGGGTGCCGTCGTCGCAGAGGGCCACCGTCACGGTGGGCAGCGAGGCCATCAGCGCGCCCATCAGCCGCTTTTTCGGGGCGTTGAAGGTGTCGAACTCGTCGATAAAGACGGCCCTGTCCTGCAGGAACTCCGGCAGTTCGCCCCGGGCCAGTGCGGCCTCGAGACGGGATGCGGCCAGCTCCAGCCGGTCGGAGGGGTCCATGCCTGTCCCGGCCAGCAGGGTCTCGTAGCCCTGAAAGATGAGGGCCAGTTCGCTGAGTTTGGCGCTGTCGGTGCCGCAGTCCTGCGCCAGCTCATAGAGCTGCTGGCCTGAGAGACCCGCGCTCTTGAGCTCGTCGATGGTCTCGGCGGCCATCTGGCAGAAGGCGGCTGAACGGCGGTGGCGGTAGTAGTAATGGACATTGTCCTGCAGTTCCTCGAGGGCGCGGCGCACCAGCACGGCACGGCCCGCGTCGCTGAGAGTCTGGACGGCAGAGCCGCCCTCCGCCGACAGGATATGCTCGGCGAGGCTGGTGAAGGAAAAGCTCTCCACCAGTCCGCTCAGCGCGTCGCCCAGCTCCCGGTGGATGCGGCCCTCGGTGGACGAGGTGAACTGCTCCGGCACCAGCAGGATGCTCTTCTCCCCCGCCTCGGCCCGCGCCCGGATGCGCTGGTACAGCAGGGTGGTCTTTCCGCTGCCGGAGCCGCCTAAAAGTAGTTTTAACATGATGAATCTCTCCGTTGGGTCAGTTTTCTATCGTGGGAGCCAAAAGCCTCTCCCTTTGGGAGAGGTGTCACCGAAGGTGACGGAGAGGGCTAGCCCGGCATGACAGAACCACCGCACAGCGATAAGCAGAAGCCTTTGTCAGGGCGATACCATCGCTGCGCCTGAGTCTCGCTGTCCGCGTCCTTGCCCTCTCAGTCACGCCGCGCTCGACAAGGCCGGGTTTGGTCGTGCTGGACGCCTGAGGCCCACTGTGGCGCAAAAGACCGGGCCTCGCGCTCAGACTTAATATCAGCTATCATTGTACCACAAAATTGCAGCGACATCTATTCTGTGGTACAATGAAGAAAAAATCATCTCAGAAAGAGGACACCTGCATGAAAATTTTAGCAGTAGATTACGGCGACAGCCGCACCGGCCTCGCCACCTGCGACCGCACCGAGTTCCTGACTTCCCCCATCACCCCTCAGATCACCGTCAAGGCCCGGGACAAAGTTGCCGCCAGGGTCTGCGAGGTGGCAAAGGAGATCGAAGCCGAGCTCATCGTCATCGGCCTGCCGCTGAACATGGACGGCACCGAGGGCGAGCGCGCCCGCAAGAGCCGCAAGCTGGCCAAAACCGTTGAGATCTGGAGCGGCCTGCCCGTCCGGATGTGGGACGAGCGCCAGACCACCTGCGCCGCCGCTGACCTCCTCGACGAGAGCGGAACCTTCGGCGCAAAGCGGAAAAGCATCCTCGACTCGGTAAGTGCGACGGTCATCCTGGACGACTACATCCAGTGGCGGAAAGAGCACCCGGGGGAAATCTAAGATTTCCAAGTGAGTCGTAAATTTTCTGTGCGGCGCTTGACTTCTCCGATAAATCGCGTATACTAGAGCTAGGAACATAAATACCACGTCCAACACCCCAAAAAGGAAAACCCCCTCGGAGATCCTACCTCCAAGGGGGCTTTTCACTTAATCGGGCTTACGGTCATCGCTGTGCCGGTCAAGCCACTTGCAAACAACGTGTCCTACGATGTTTGCCGAGACCGACACCAAGAACATAAATAGATACTCCACATCCTTCACCCCCTTTCCCGTAAGGATAGCGGGGATGAACCGCATTCTCATTATATCATAGCTTTCGACAAAAAGATACACCAAAAACAAAGGGGACGCTTCCGCGTCCCCTTTGTTTTTACTGATACGTTTCAATGCTCACGCTGTTGATGGTGACAGCCTCCGTCGGGCGCTGATTTTCGTCCACGCCGGTCTGGGCGATGGTGTCCACCACTTCCATCCCTTCGTACACCTGCCCGAAGACGGTGTCGGTGTAGTCGAGGTAGGGTGCGCCGCCCGCCGTCTGGTAGGCGCTCACCACGTCGGCCCGCCAGCCGGCGGCGTTCATCTGGTCGATGAGCTCCTGCGTCACCGAGCTGCTGCCCGGCAGAGTCTCCATGACATAGAAGACGCTGGCGCAGTCGCCGGAGGCGTCCGCTGCCGCACAGAGTGCGCCGGAATAGTGGTGGAGCTTATCGGTGGTCTCGGCGGAGAAACGGTTCCCGTTCCAGATGGTGGTGCCTTTGCCGTCCGCGCCCTGCCCGGCCTCCACCACGAAGTCCTTCTCCGCCCGGGTGACGGTCAGGCCGTTGTAAAAGCCCTGCTGGGCCAATGTCGTGAAATTCTGCACGGCCTGCGGGGCCTCGGTGGAAAAGAGCACTGCTTTGAACACGCCTGCCGAGGTATCGAACACCGCGATGGTGTCCCCCGCCGCCGGGTGGGTGAACTGCAGCTCTGCCGACTCCACAGCCGGGCGGCTGACCTTCTGCACCGTGCCGGCCTTCCCGCCCTGGATACTCGAGAGGATATTGTCCGCACTGCACCCGGCCAGAACTGCCGTCAGGGCCAGTGCCGCCATTATTTTTTTCAAGGCTCTCATGATTGGGCCTCCCTGTCCATATGTTATAGCAAAGATGGCTTTTCAAAAGCTATTGCTATAGTATATCACATTCCGGCCCGGGAAGCGAGAGGGAAAAGCGTGAAAATTTGTGATTGGATTTCTATGCGAAAAACATCTTGACGAGCGGGCAAAAAAACGCTACACTATAGGCGTACCCGGAACCCACAGCTCAGAAGGAGCAGAGCGGGCAGGGTGTGACAGTTATCCCATTTTTTAGATATTTGACAGGAGAACGTGACTTATGGCAGAAGATATGAACAAGTCCGCCGCTGAGACCGAAGAGGAATATCAGCCTGACCTGATGACCCTCGAGGACGAGGACGGCAATGAGGTCACGTTTGAAGTGATCGACGCTCTGGACCATAAGGGCGTGCATTACCTGGCCGTTGTCGAATACGCCGAGAATGAGGAAGACCTGGACGAGGACGCCCAGCTGGTCATCCTGAGCGTCGGCGAGGACGACGAGGGCGAGTATCTCGACGTGGTCGAGGACGATGAGACCCTGCTGGAAGTCAGCAAGCTGTTCGAGAAGCGTCTGAGCGACCAGTTCGAGATCGAGTGATCTTTCAGCAAAGACTTCCTGCCCGGCGCGATTTGTTGCGGTTTATATGATCCTACTAATCATTCAACGGGAGCTTGGAGTTCGTCGGTGGATTGCAGACCTCCCCGTCATGGGTCGACCATGAAGGCTCGATGAGGAAGCGCGAAACCGGAGACAGAGCACCCACCTGTCCGCAAGGGTAGGTTTGATTGCCGCAGACGACCGGGCGGGATTCTTTATAGGTTTTCAAAAAGGCTCTCGTGCCGTATTTCCTGCCGGCATGAGAGCCTTTTTCTTTTGTCTCTATTCCCCGGTCTCGTCCGTGAACAGGCCCGGGATGCCGCAGACAGCGGCCACACCCACCAGCGTGAACACGATGCGTGACCAGATGGACGCGCTGCCGCCCAGCAGCCAGCCGACGAAGTCGAACTGGAACAGGCCCACAAGACCCCAGTTGATGCCGCCGACGATCATGAGGATGAGACAGATTTTATAAAAGGTCTGCACAAAAAGACCCTCCTTCCTTTGGGCAGTATGCCCGACGGGAAGGAGGGTTATGCATTTTATAGGAATAACCTCTCCGTCATTGCTTCGCAATGCCACTGCCCGGGTTGCGGCATCCAGCATCCGCAGCGCTTTGCTTGCGTCTTGCTGGCCGCGGCCCCAACAGCGACTCCCTGTTTCCGCCACTGGCGGCGGTCGTCGTTGTTGCTCCTATCGAGGGGAGGCCTTGGCATAGCGGGAAACTTTATCTCTTCGCCAGAGGCTCCCCTACAAGGGGAGCTGGCGGGCGCAAGCCCGACTGAGAGGTCGTACGAAGGCGAGGCTTCATCTCTTCCGCAGTATCTGCACCTCCGCCCCTCCCCTGACAGGCTGGGCGGTATAAACCTGCGGCCAGCGGGCGCGGAGGGCGTCAGCGGCGGCTTTGGCTTCAGCTTCGGTGCGGAACACGCCGAAGACCGCCGCGCCGCTGCCGGTCATGAGGGCGGTGACGGCTCCGTTCTCCCGGAGAGCGGCCTTGATGGCCTCGTTGTCCTTAGCCCCGCTGCACTCCTCGAGGGCGTTTCCGGCAGCGGCACAGACAGCGTCCAGGTCGCCCGCCCGGATGGCGGCTTCCTGAGCGGCGCAGTCGGGGTGGACGCTGCTGCCCACCTTATCGTAGGCCGCAAAAGCCTCCGGCGTCGAGATGCCGTAGCCGGGCATCACCACCGTGAACCAGCACTCGGGCAGGGGCGGCAGTGCCTTGATAAGGTCGCCGAGGCCCTGCACCCGGCAGGTGCCGCCCATGAGGGCGAAGGGTACGTCTGCGCCGATACTGACACCCAGAGCGCAGAGCTCGCTCATGGACAGGCGGGCGCTGTACAGCTCGTTCAGACCCACCAGAACAGCCGCAGCGTCGGCGCTGCCGCCGGCCATACCGGCCCGGACGGGGACGCTCTTATAGATGGTGATGTCTGCACCCGCCAGCAGGCCCGTATAGTGGAAGAAAGCCAGCGCCGCCTTGATGGCAGTGTTGCCCGGGCCGGGCTTGACATTGCTGCCGGGCAGGGCCAGATCGAGGTAGGGGCTGCGGCGGATGACCACCCGCTCGTAGAGCGAGATGGCCTGCATGGTCATATCCAGCGCATGGTAGCCGCCGGGCAGGATGCCCACCACGTCCAGCGCCAGATTCAGCTTGGCCGGGGCCAGGACCGTCACATGATCGCGCATGGTTTTTTCCTCCTCACTTACAGTTCTCGTTCAAAAACTCCCGGATGCGGCGGATGGCCTCCATCAGATGCTCCACGCTGTAGGCGTAGGATACGCGGGCGTAGCCCTCGCCGGACGCACCGAAGGCGTTGCCCGGGATGATGGCGACATGCTTCTGCTCCAAAAGCTTTGTGCAGAACTCCTCGCTGCTCATGCCGCTGGACTTGATGCAGGGGAAAGCATAGAACGCGCCCCGCGGCTCAAAACAGCTCAGGCCCATATCGTTGAAGCTCTTCACCACGAGGCGGCGGCGCATATTGTACTCGTTGCGCATCCGCTCGATCTCGCCGTCACAGTCCTTGAGGGCCGTGATGGCGGCGTACTGGCTGGTGGTGGGGGCGCTCATGATAGCGCTCTGGTGGATTTTCGTCATGATCTTGATGATGGGCGCGGGGCCGCAGGCATAGCCCAGCCGCCAGCCCGTCATGGCGTAGGTCTTGGAGAATCCGTTGACCACCACCGTCCGCTCGGCCATGCCGGGCAGCGTGGCGATGGAAACGTGGTTCTGCAGGCCGTAGTTCAGCTCGGCGTAGATCTCATCCGACAGCACCATGATGTTGGTGCCGCGCAGGACTTCCGCGATGGCCTCGAGGTCTTCCCGCTCCATCACCGCGCCGGTAGGGTTGTTGGGGAAGGGCATGATGAGGAGCTTGGTCTTCGGGGTGATAGCGGCTTTCAGGGCGTCGGCCCGGAGGCGGAACTCATCCTCCTGACGGCAGGCCACATGGACCGGCACACCGCCGGACAGGGTGGTGATGGGCTCGTAGCAGACGAAGCACGGCTCCGGGATGATGACCTCATCGCCAGCCTGCACCAGGGTGCGGATGCACATGTCGATGGCCTCGCTGCCGCCGACGGTGACGAGGACTTCCTTTGCCGGGTCGTATTTCAGGCCCATCCGGCGGTCGAGGTAGCGGGCGATCTCGGCCCGCAGCTCTTTCAGGCCCGCGTTGGAAGTATAGCGGGTGCGGCCATGCTCGAGGCTTTCAATGCCCGCCTCACGGACGGCCCAGGGGGTCTTGAAGTCGGGCTCGCCGACGCCGAGGCTGATGCACTCGGGCATCTCGGCGGCGAGGTCGAAGAATTTGCGGATGCCGGAGGGACGCATGGCCGCAGCGGCAGGCGCGATCAGTTTATCGTAATCCATCACAGCACGGTGCACTCTCTTTCATCGATTTCTTCGTCCTGATACAGACGGCCCTCTTTTTTGTAGGTGCGGAGCACGAAATGGGTGGCCGTAGACAGCACGTCGTCCAGCGGCGACAGCCGCTTTGCCACAAAGAGGGCGATCTCCTGGAAGGTCTGGCCCTTGATGACCAGCTGCAGGTCGTAGCCGCCGCTCATCAGCAGCACGCTCTCCACCTCGTCGAAGGAGGCGATGGTGGCGGCAATTTCGTCAAAGCCGCGGCTCTTCTTGGGGCTGACGTTCAGCTCGATGACGGCTTCCACCCGGTTCACGCCGGCCTTCTCCCAGTCCACGAGGGTCTTGTAGCCCTTGATGATGCCCTGCGCCCGGGCCAGGTCTATCATAGCCGCCACCTCGGCGGGGGATTTATTCAGCATGGCCGCGATGTCCTCCACCGACATCCGGGCATTGTCTTCAAGGATCTTCAGAAGCTGTTCCATCGTTGTCTCTCCTTTGTTCAGCCTGTGGCGATATTTATAGATAAGTATAGCACACTGCCCGGCAGTTTGCATCTGGTTTTTGCAAGTTCTTCCGGTGATAGACATTCTTTTGCCCGTTTCCCCTGCTCTTTTTTCCAAAAAGAGTGTTCATTTTTCGTGAAATCTGCTATACTGAAGAAAACCTCTCCGTCGCAGCTGCCGCTGCGCCACTGCCCGGGTTGCGGCACCCAGCATCCGCTGCGCTCCGCTTGCGTCTTGCTGGCCGCGGTCCCAACAGCGACTCTCTGTTTCCGCCACTGGCGGCGGTCGTCGCTGTTGCTCCTACCGAGGGGAGGCCTTGGCATTTCGTAAAGCTTTTTCTCTTCGCCAGAGGCTCCCCTACCAGGGGAGCTGTCTGCGAAGCAGACTGAGAGGTTGTATGAAGGCAAGCCTGCCCTCACGGTGCAGCCGTGACGGAGAGGTCTAACACAATAATAGAAGGGGTAGGAATTATGAAAGCATTCATTACCGTCATCGGCCACGACACCGTGGGCGTCGTCGCCCGTGTCTCGGGCCTTTGCTGTGAGCTGAACATCAACATCGAGGACGTCACCCAGAGCATCCTGCAGGGCATGTTCGCCATGATCATGCTGGTGGACATCTCCAAGTGCAGCGTCTCCCACGAGGAGCTGCACCAGAAGATGGACGCTCTGGCCGCTGAGATGGGGATGCAGATCAACCTCACCCGCCAGGAAGTTTTCGACGCGATGCACACGATTTAACCTCTCCGTCAGCGCTTACGCGCTGCCACCTCCCCTACCGAGGGGAGGCTTTGGCATTTCGTGAAGCCTCGCCTCTTCGCCAGAGGCTCCCCTACTAGGGGAGCTGTCTGCGAAGCAGACTGAGAGGTTGTACGAAGGAGAGCCTCAGAAGAGAAAGGCAAACTACTATGAGCATGATGAACACCGGCGACATCCTCGAGACCATCGAGATGTTCACGCAGGACAATCTGGACGTGCGCACCGTCACCATGGGCATCAGCCTGCTGGACTGCATCGACCCGGACCCCAGGAAAGCCTGCGAAAAAATTTATAGCAAGATCACCACCCGCGCTGCCCGGCTCGTTCCGGCTGTGGAGCACATCAGCGCCGAGTACGGCATCCCCATCATCAACAAGCGCATCAGCGTCACCCCCATCGCCATGCTGCTGGGTGCCTGCCCGGACGCCGACCCGGTGGACTTTGCCAAGACGCTGGACGCCGCCGGCAAGAAGGTGGGCGTCAACTTCGTGGGCGGCTACACCGCCCTCGTCCACAAGGGCTTCTCGGCGGGCGACCTGCGCCTCATCGAGTCCATCCCCCGCGCACTGGCCGAGACGGACATCGTCTGCAGCTCGGTGAACATCGGTGCCACCAAGGCGGGCCTGAACATGGACGCCATCAAACTGATGGGCGAGGCCGTCAAGAAGGCCAGCGAGCTTACCGCCGACCGTCAGTGCATCGGCGCAGCAAAGCTGGTGGTCTTCTGCAACGCGCCCGAGGACAATCCCTTTATGGCGGGTGCCTTCCACGGCCCCGGTGAGCCCGACTGCGAGATCCACGTCGGCGTCTCCGGCCCCGGCGCGGTCCGCGCCGCGCTGGCCCGGCTGCCCAAGGACGCCCCCATCGACCAGGTGGCCGAGCTGGTGAAGCGCACCGCCTTCAAGATCACCCGCGTGGGCCAGCTGGTGGCAAACCTCGCCTCCAAAGAGCTGGGCGTACCTGCCGGCATCATCGACCTGTCGCTGGCCCCCACCCCCGCCGTGGGCGACAGCGTGGCCAACATCCTCGAGGAGATGGGCCTTGAGACCTGCGGCTGCTGCGGCACCACTGCCTGCCTCGCCCTGCTCAACGACGCCGTCAAGAAGGGCGGCGTCATGGCCTCCAACCACGTCGGCGGCCTGTCGGGCGCTTTCATCCCCGTCAGCGAGGACGACGGTATGATCCACGCCGCCGAGTGCGGCTGTCTCACCATTGAGAAGCTGGAGGCCATGACGGCTGTCTGCTCCGTGGGCATCGACATGGTCATCATCCCCGGCGACACCACCCCTGCCGTCATCAGCGCCCTCATCGCCGACGAAGCCGCCATCGGCATGGTCAACAGCAAGACCACCGCCGTCCGCGTCATCCCGGCCATCGGCCGCAAGGCGGGCGAAGTGCTGGACTTTGGCGGCCTGCTGGGCTACGGCCCCATCATGCCGGTCAACCAGCGTGACCCCTCCGTCTTCATCAACCGCGGCGGCAGACTCCCCGCCCCGATGCAGTCGCTGAAGAACTGAGCGCTCTTTATAAACTTTCTGCGCACCGCTTGACTTTTGCGCGGAATGGCATATAATAAAAGTACAAAAGCAAACTTTGCATAACATTTCACCAAAGCAGAAGAAAACCCCCTCACGGAGCTGCAACTCCGAAAGGGGGTCTTCTTTTTAGTGCTTACGGCCCGAGAACCATCCGTCAAGCCACTTACAGATGTAATAAGAAATTACATTTGCTGCGACAGACAGCACAAAAGCTTCTAAACTTTGCATTCATTCCACCTCCCTCCCACTTAAAAATGGGCGGACGAGGCCGCAAAGTCATTATAACATACTTTTCGACAAAAAGATACCGCAAATCGTTTTGAATCAGACGGAATAAATCCCCCGAAACAGGCCCATCCTCTGGATAAACTTTCCATGAGGGGGCCTATTTTTTATGTTATCCCACCGCGAAATGGGGGTGCTGTGCGCCTCGCTGCTGTTCTGTCTTCTGCTGTCGCTGGGGGCAGGCTGGGTGCAGAGCCAGCTCACCACCGCCGACCAGCTTGCCGCCGACACCCTGCGGCTCCACATCCGGGCCGACACCGACTCCGTGCGCGACCAGAGCGCGAAGCTGGCTGTCCGGGACGCCGTGCTGGCCCTCACCGACGAAGCCTGCCCGGCAGACAGCCGGGCCGATGCCCGGGCGTGGGCGGCGGAAAACCTCGTCCGCTTCGAGCTGACGGCCCGCCAGACACTGGCCTCTCTCGGCATCCGTACACCGGTGAAAGCCTGCCTCGTGAATATGTACTTCCCCACCCGGCGCTATGACGGCGGGGCTCTGCCCGCCGGGCGGTACGACGCGGTGCGGCTGGACATCGGGACGCGGCGGGCAGGCCGGAACTGGTGGTGTGTGCTCTACCCGGGGCTCTGCCGGTCAGCCTGCGGCGGGTACGACACGCCTGCCGAAAATGACCTTGTCTGCGGGGAATATATCGTCCGGTTCCGGTTCGTGGAGTGGTGGGGCGGCCTCACCGCGCCACGGGAGGACGTGGTGCTGGCCGGGTGAACAGGCCATCGGCACGCCGCATAGGATGAGCGCGGAAGGAGTGTGACAACACTATGGCAATTCCTGCTTACTACTCGCTCATCCAGCGCGGCAGCTCCGGCCCGGACGTGGCCCTCGTGCAGACCTGGCTCAACGGCATCCGGGACAGCTGCACCTGGCACGCCGCCCTCACCGTGGACGGAAAGTTCGGCGCAAACGCCGAGAAGGCTGTCCGGGAGTTCCAGCTCCGGTACGACCTCAAAGAGGACGGCAAAGTGGGCGCGAACACCTGGAACGTGCTCTACGCCCGCTACACGGCCAAGCACGGCCTCATCGTCCCCTACCCCGGCATCGTGCTGCGGAGCGGCAGCGCGGGCGGCTGCGTCCGGCTGGTGCAGCAGAAGCTCAACACCGATGGCGAGCGGCTCACCACCGACGGCAAGTTCGGTGCCAGCACCATCGCCGCCGTCAAGCGCTACCAGACCCGCCACAGCCTGACCTCCGACGGCTCCGTGGGCAAGGACACCTGGGAAAAGATGTTCCCTGCCGCGTGATGTGAAGACGGAAGAGCCTCCCGAAAGGGGAGGCTCTTTTCGATTTGATGTATCTTTTTGTCAGAATTTATGATATGCTTGCTTTGCGGTTCACCCCGTAATCCACGGGAGAGGGGGTGAAGCAATGGAGTATATATTCACATTCTTAGTGTCTGTCGCAGCAGATGTAACGTCGCGGTTCATCTGCAAATGGCTTGACAGATACGATGAGAACCGCAAAGCCTAATTAAAAGGAAAGCCCCCTGGGAGTTCGCGGCTCCTTGGGGGCTTTTCCATTGGGGTGAAACCAATGGAGTATTCACATTCCTGAGTTTATTATATGCCGTCCCGCACAAAAGTCAAGCATTGCATAGAAAATTTACACCCCCTCGACAAACGCCCCCAACTCTCCTATAATAAAATCATCCCAACGAAAGGCGGTGTCCCCATGCGTTTCCTTCACCTCTCCGACCTGCATCTGGGCAAGCGGGTCTGCGAATTCTCCATGCTGGACGACCAGCGATACATTTTAGAGCAGGTCCTCTCCCTGCTGGACGCCCGGCCCGTAGACGGCGTTCTGCTGGCAGGCGACCTCTACGACAAGCCCGTGCCGCCCGCCGAGGCGGTGCGGCTGCTGGACTGGTTCCTCACCGAGCTTGCGGCGCGTGGACTGCCCGTTTTTGCCGTCAGCGGCAACCACGACTCGGCAGACCGCATCGCCTTCGGCGCACGGCTGCTGGCAGGGAGCCGGGTGTACGTCAGCCCGGTCTTTGCCGCACCGCCCGCGCCCATCACCCTGACGGACGAATACGGCCCGGTGGACATCTGGCTCCTGCCCTTCCTGAAGCCCGCCGCCGTGCGGCACGTCTTCCCGGACGAGAAGATCGAGAGCTACAACGACGCCATCGGCTGTGTGCTGAACGCCTGCGCACCCGACCCCGCCCGCCGGAACGTGCTGGTGGCCCACCAGTTCGTGGCCGGGGCGGCGGTCTGCGAGAGCGAAGAGCCCAGCGTGGGCGGGGTGGACAGCATCGACGTTTCCCTCTTCGAGGGCTTCGACTATGTGGCCCTGGGCCACCTCCACAGTCCCCAGAAGGTGGGGCGGGACACCGTCCGCTACGCAGGCAGTCCCCTCAAATATTCCTTCTCCGAGGCCCATCAGCACAAAGCCGCCCTCTTCATCACCCTGGGCGAAAAGGGCAGCGTCCGCTTCGAGGCCGCGCCTCTCACCCCCCGGCACGACCTGCGGGAGCTGCGGGGCAGTTACATGGAGCTCACCGACCGCCGGGCCTACGGCGGCACGCCTACGGACGACTACCTCCACATCACCCTCACCGACGAGCAGGACGTCCCCGACGCGCTGGCCCGGCTGCGGGTCATCTACCCGAACCTCATGCGGCTGGACTACGACAACCGCCGCACCCGGGCCGCTGAGACGCCCGACGCCGCTGCCCGAGCCGAGAGCAAAACGCCCCTCGAGCACTTTGCGGCCTTTTACGAAGCCCAGAACGGCCAGCCCCTCTCCGACGAACAGGCGGCGTTCTGCCAATCGCTCATCGAGGACATCTGGAAGGAGGACGAAGCATGAGGCCCCTGAAACTGACCCTGTCGGCCTTCGGGCCTTACGCCGCCGAGACCGTTCTGGACCTCGCCCAGCTGGGCAGAGGCGGGCTCTACCTCGTCACCGGCGACACCGGCGCGGGCAAGACCACCCTCTTCGACGCCATCACCTACGCCCTCTACGACCATTCCAGCGGCGGCGTCCGGGAAGGGGCCATGCTCCGCAGCAAGTACGCCGAGCCCGGCACTCCCACCTTCGTGGAGCTGGAATTTGAGGTGCGGGGGCAGCGCTGCACCGTCCGCCGCAACCCCGAATACCTCCGCCCGAAAGCCCGGGGCGAGGGCTTTACCACCGAAAAGGCCGACGCCTGCCTCACCTACGCCGATGGCCGTCCGCCCGTCACCCGGGCCAAGGACGTCACCGCCGCCGTAGTGGACATCATCGGGCTGGACTACAACCAGTTCTCCCAGATCGCCATGATTGCCCAGGGGCAGTTCACCCGGCTGCTCAACGCTTCCACCGAGGAGCGGAGCAAGATCTTCCGCAAGCTGTTCCGCACCCAGCCCTACCAGCGTCTCCAAGAGCGGCTGCAGGCCGAGAACGCCGCCCTCACCCGCCAGCGGGAGGAGCAGAGCGTCCGCATCGGGCAGCTGCTCTCCGGCCTGAGCTGGGCCGAGGGGGACGCCGACGAAGCCGTTCTGGACGAGCTGGCCCCCCTCTGCGAGGCGGGCGGGCAGGCGTCGCCGGAAGGGGTGCTTCCCCTTCTGGACGCCCTGCTGGCCGGGCAGGAGCAGGCGCTGAACGCCGCCACCGCCGCCCGGACTGAGGCCGAGGCAGAGCTGGACAAGCTTCAGCAGGCGCTGGGCCGGGCCGAACAGGCCGAGAAGCTCCGCCTCGAGCTGACCGCCGCGCAGACCCGGCAGGACGCTCTGCGGCCCGTTCTGGACGCCGCCGAGGCCGAAGCGGCCCGCCACGCCGGGGATTCCGCCGCGCTGGACGCGCTGACCGGAAAGCTCGAGCGGGCGAAAGCCGACCTCGCGGCCTTCGACGGGCTGGACAGCCTCGAAAAGAAGCGTTCTGCCGCCCGGGACGCCGCCGCCCTCGAGAACGCCAGAGCCGAAAAGCGCCGCGCCGCCCTCGGGCAGCTGGACGGAGAGCTGACCGCTTTGGAGCAGAGCCTCGCCGCCCTTGGGGGCGCGGAGGCCGAGAACGTGAGCCTTGAGGCCCGGGCCGAACAGCTGGCCCGGCGGGAAACGGCCCTCGCGCAGCTGGCCCAGAGCCTCGCCGAGGGGCAGCGCCGGGGGCAGGCCGCACGGCAGGCGCAGGAGCGTTATCTTCTCGCCGACGGCGCAAAGGAGCGCGCCCACGCCCTCCGCGACCACCTCGAGCGGGCCTTTCTCAACGCGCAGGCGGGCCTGCTGGCCGAAGGTCTGACGGACGGCACCCCCTGCCCTGTCTGCGGAAGCACCCATCACCCGAAGCGGGCCGTTCTGCCCGCCGAAGCCCCCACGCAGGCCCGGGTGGACGCGGCCAGACAGTCCGCCGACGAGGCCGACCGCGCCGCACAGGAAGCCAGTGCGGCCGCCGCCAAGGCCGTGGCCGCAGACCGGGAGGCCAAAGCCACCCTCCGCCGGGACGCCGAGGCCCTGCTGCCGGAGCGGTTCACCTCACCGGAGGGGCCGGTGAAGCTGACCGTCTCGCTCTTAAAGACGGCTCTGGCCGAAGAAAGCGAGGCCCTGCACGCCGCACAGGAAGCCCTCGACAAGGCTCAGAAGCAGAATGCCGCCGACCTCGCCGCCAAGGCCCGGCAGGAGGACGAGCGGCAGAAAAAGACCGCCCAGCGCTCTGCCCTCGAGGCCGAGGCACGGGCTTCCGCTGAGGAAGCCGCCCGGCAGTCCGCCGCCGCCAAGGCTCTGGAGGCCCAGTGTGCCGAGGCCCGGGCCGCTCTGCCCGCCGCCGGCCGGGAGGAAGCCCGCCGGGCGCTGGCCGGGCTGGAAAACGAGCGCTGCGCCCTCCGGGCCGGAATGGACGCCGCCGCGTCGGCTCTGGCCAGGGCCCGGCAGGACTACGCCGCTGCCGAGGCCGCAGTCACGGCCCTGACGGCCCAGCAGACGGAGGCGGGCGAAGCCGCCGACCTGCCCGCCCTCGAATCCCAGCGGGACGCTCTGACGGCCCGGCGCACCGCTCTCGCGGCTCAGGAAAAGGCCCTGACGGCCCGCCTCCTGCCCAACCGGAAGTCCGCCGACCTCTACCGTCAGCACGCCGCCGCCCGGGCAGAGCTGGAACGCCGCTGGCAGTGGGTGAACGCCCTCGCCTCCACGGCGGGCGGCACCCTCAGCAGCAAACAGAAGATACGCCTTGAGGCTTACATCCAGATGAACTACCTCGACGCCATCCTCGTCCACGCCAACACCCGCCTCATGCAGATGACCGCCGGGCAGTACGAGCTGGAGCGGGTGGGTGCCGAGAACCAGCGCAGCCAGTCCGGCCTCGACCTCGGCGTCATCGACCACTACAACGGCACCCGCCGCAGCGTCAAGACCCTCTCGGGCGGCGAGAGCTTCAAAGCCTCACTGGCGCTGGCTCTGGGCCTTTCGGACGAGGTCCAGAGCGCGGCGGGCGGCATCCGGCTGGACACCCTCTTCCTCGATGAAGGCTTCGGCTCGCTGGACGACGAGAGCCTTGAGCAGGCCATCCGGGTCCTCGCCGGCCTCACCGAGGGCGACCGCCTCGTGGGCATCATCTCCCACGTCGCCGCGCTCAAGGAGCGCATCGACAAACAGGTGGTCGTAAAAAAGGCCCGCAGCGGGGGGAGCACGGTGGAGGTCATTGTGTGACCGCTTCCCTTCTCTTCCGCATCGCCTGCCTTCTCCCGACCGGGAGAGCCTTTTGCTTTGGGCGCTTTCTGCCCAGTCCCTTTTCCACACCCCGAGGCCCCTCTGGCCCCGGGGTGTTTTTGTATATTTTGCATAAAAAAAAAAAAGAAATTTCGTTCTTTTGGCGATTTTTCCATTTTTTCTTGACATCAACTAGGAATATCTCTTATTATAGTATTACCAACTCCCCAGGGGGGGCTGGAGAATACTACCGATCTGCTTTGAAGGAGGAACTGCAATGAAATTAACAAAAAAGCTGCTGGCCATGGCCCTTGCCGGAGTGATGCTGCTCACCATCCTCACCGGCTGCAGCGGTGGAAAAACCGGCGACCGGCTGGTGGAGGAGTATATGGCTACTTTCCTCAGAGAGAAACCTTGGTATAAGGACGTTCCCATCACCCACGATGTCCCCGAGATAAAGACCGTTGCTGATATGTTTGAGACCTCCTGGTTGAATGACGACGGCTCGTGGGATATTGATGGGACTGATTCTTCTACAGATGAGAAACTCCAGGCTCTGAAGAATGTTTTCAGCAACTACAAAACCGGTTATACCGTGATTCTTGGCGCCTGCGAGGTAGACAGCAAGCAGAGCGAGCTCAACCAGACCATACGTGTTATGGTCAACAGTATGAGTAACGGACTGTCGGTTTATAGGTTCCCTACCACGCCTCCCACCTACACACCGATATCCGCTGCCAAGTGCGCCACCCGGCTTGTAACAAGAGAGAACAAGAGCTACCGCATCGCCGTGATCATCTATAATCATACCGCAGGTTAACAGCCTGCACGAACACAGGGAGGAACAACTATGAAAACTATGAAAAAGATCCTTGCCTTCGCCCTTGCCGGGGTGATGGCACTGGCCCTGCTTACGGGCTGCGGCACCGGGGGCTCGGCCTCCCACAAGAGCATTGCAAAGGCCATGGCAGATTATGACAATGGCGTTTGGAATAACACGGCGAGCATTACCTGTACCTCTTCTGCCGAACTGGATGCCAAGCTGCAAGAGCAGGCAAAGAAACCCGGATTTGAAGATGTTGTCAAGAATGTTTACAAGGGTACACTTACATCTTTCACTATCCCGTCCAATAGTGATCTCTCTGGTAAGGTCGTCTACCTCTACTGCGGCAAGTACGACAAGGATGCCGGAAAGCAGGCCATCAACCTGAACGCACACCCTGTCTGCATCGCCCCCACCAGCACTTCGTCTCTGGCCGATGAACGCCAGATCGGTCTGATCACCACCAGCTTTACGGACACCAACGGCAAAAAGGTCAAGGTCCGGTTTGCCGTGGTGGTATCGGACATCCCCACCACTGCCCCGTAACATAACGCAGCACCTCTCCCCCCGGAGTCCCGGGGGGATTTTTTTGTGCATGATTGCCCCTGCCGCCGGGCATCCTAGGTGCGGAGGTGTTTTTTATGGAATCTCTGACGCCCTTCATCCGCCATGAGCTTGAGGATGCGCCCGGGCCGAGCGGCCCGCCGGAGGAGACGAGCAGCCTGGTCAGCCCGCCTTTGGGCGTGGAACCCGGTCAGCCGCCCGTCACGGAACCGCCAAAACCGGGTCGCGGCTCCCAGCAGCCGCCGTCGCAGCCGGACGGCCCGGATGTGCAGCTCCCGCCGCCGGAAGTCCCGCAGCCCCGTCCGGACTGCGGCATCCAGCATCCAGGGCAGGTCGTCCTTCATACAACCTCTCAGTCTGCTTCGCAGACAGCTCCCCTAGTAGGGGAGCCTCTGGCGAAGAGACAAAGCTTTACGGAATGCCAAAGCCTCCCCTCGCTAGGGGAGGTGGCATTGCGAAGCAATGACGGAGAGGTTAGCATCCCCATGACCGACGGCACCCCGGCCGCCTGTCGGCAGAAGAACGCCGCCGAGTTTCTGGCGGGCCGCTCCCCCGGGGTGATGGCCCAGTACGGAGATGGGCTTTTCGGGGCCGAGCAGCATCTTCACAGCCGCGAACCTGCGCCCGACGAAGACGAGAGCGGCGTTTTACAGCTGGTAGAGTGGCGCGAAGAAGCGCCTTACGGTTGAAAGAGATGTAAAATTCAGAAATTATTTTCCAATTACCTGTTGAAATCTTCGCGCGCTTCTTTTATTATGGTAGCAAACAAAGCAAAGGCAGGTAATGCACTATGGCAGAAATCAAATACGAGATCGTTGAGCGCATCGCAGTCCTCGGAGAGCGTCCCCGCGGCTGGGAGCGCCAGCTCAACCTCATCAGCTGGAACGAAGGCGAACCCAAGTACGACATCCGCGACTGGTCCCCGGACGGCACCCGCATGGGCAAGGGCATCTCCCTGAGCCACGACGAGCTGGCCATCCTGAAGGGCATCCTCGAGGATATGGAGCTGTAAGATGACGGACCGCGAGGAATTTCTGGAGATATTCCGCACCCACGTCACCCGGCCCGGCAGCGAGAAGCTGCTGGACTGGATGGACAGCAAGACGGACTTTTTCTCCGCGCCGGCGTCCACCCGCTTCCATGGGGCCTGCGAGGGCGGGCTGTGTGCGCACAGCCTGAACGTCTACCGCGTGCTCCACGGCACCTTCTTCACGCCGGACGAGGACAGCGAGGAGACCTTCGCCATCTGCGCACTGCTCCACGACCTGTGCAAGGCCAACTTCTACAAAAAAGGTATCCGCAACGTGAAAAACGAAGCGACGGGCCAGTGGGAGAAAGTCCCCAGCTACAGCGTGGAGGACATGTTCCCTTACGGTCATGGCGAGAAAAGCGTCTTCCTCATCGAGCGGTTCATGAAGCTGAAGGTGGAAGAGGCCGTGGCCATCCGCTGGCACATGGGCGGCTTCGACGACGCCGTCCGGGGCGGCAGCTTTGCCCTGTCGGGGGCCTTCGAGAAGTACCCTCTCGCCGTCAAGCTCCACATCGCCGACCTCGAGGCGACCTATCTGCTGGAACAGCGGTAGCCCTCTCAGTCTCGCTTCGCTCGCCAGCTCCCCCAGAGGGGGAGCCTCTGGCGTGTCGGCCAGGCCCACGCTGGACGAGCAAAGTTTCTTTATATCAAAAACAGGAGTGCCCTGCTACAGAGGGCAGCAGCTTCGGAACAATGTTCCTTGTCAAGCTGCTGCTAATCTCTGTAGCAGGGCACTCTTTTTTGCGTTATATTGAGCTTTCAGCAGGCAGCAGGAAGTTGCCCGGCCTGCCAAGGGGTGCTCCGCACCCTGGTTGCGGCTCCCAGCGTCTGCTTCGCTATCGCTTGCATCCTGCTGGCCGCTGCCCCAACAGCTCCTCTCTGTTTCCGCCACTGGCGGCGGTCGTCGCTGTTGCCCCCTTTGGGGGAGCTGGCGCGAAGCGCCTGAGAGGGCTATGGCATCAGCTTCGCAAGCTCGGCCAGGACCTCGTCGCCGAGGTGTTCCAGCTTTGTTTTCGGTTGACGGTCCGCAGCAGGCGGTGTCTGTGCAGCCGTCTCCGGAAACGAGACCGCGGGCTGTGTGGACGGAACATCCAGCCGCAGCGGGGCGGTGGATATTTTGTCCAGCTCTCTCCGCAGCTCCTCACACCGGGCGGTCAGCTCGGCGTTCTCCTTCCGCAGGGCCAGCATGGTGCGCTCGTAGGCGAACATCCGTGTCTCATAGCGGCGAAGCTCGGCGTTGGCCGCGTTGAGTTTCCGGCTCAGCTGCTCGAGCTGAGTCGGCCCGGACGCAGCGGGCAGAGCCTCAGGGCATGACTTCTCCTGTTCGGACGCCATCGCCTCTTCCACCTCCTGCAGTCTGCGCTGGGCGCAGCGATGCTCCCGGGCTGTCTCCCGGCAAAGCTGTTCCAGCCGATGCAGCTCCGGCGTCCGGCGGCTGCTCAGCCACTCCAGCGGCAGCTTTGTCTGTTGCTGCTCCACGGTACGGCCTCCTTCCGCTTTTTCTGCGCAAGGGGTTCTCTATTCTTGCGCTTATCTACGCTTGTTCAGGATCGCCAGCAGGTCGTCGTAGTAGCTGGTGTCGCTGTTCTCCTCTTCCACGGGCTTGGCGGCAGAAGCATTGCCGGAAGCGGCGGAGGGAGTGTTGACCTCGGCACTGAAGACAGCGGACGGAGCAGAAGCCGTCACGCCGGGAGCAGTACCGGCGGCAGCAGTACCCAGCGTGCTGCGCAGGCCGTCAGCGGCCTTGTTGTCAAAGCCGGTGGCCACGACGGTGACACGCATCTCATCGGAGAGGTTCTCGTCGAAGGCAGTACCCCAGATGATGTTCGCATCGGGATGAGCGCTCTGGGTGATGAGGCCGGCGGCAGTCTCGACATCCTCCAGACCGATGTCGGGGCTGGAAGTGATGTTGATGATGACGCCGTGTGCGCCGGCGATGCTGGTCTCCAGCAGCGGAGAGGAGATAGCGGCCTTGGCGGCGTTCTCAGCCTTGCCGGCACCCTTGGCGCTGCCGACGCCCATGTGAGCGTAGCCGGCGTCCTTCATGATGGAGCGCACGTCGGCGAAGTCCAGGTTGATGAAGGCCGGCACATTGATCAGGGCGGAGATGGACTCGACGCCCTGACGCAGCACGTTATCAGCGGCCTGGAAGGCGTTCATCAGAGTGATCTTCTCCTGACTGATCATCTTCAGGCGCTCGTTGGGGATGACGATGAGGCTGTCCACGTGCATCAGCAGATTTGCGATGCCCTGCTCAGCCAGACCCATCTTCCGCTTGCCCTCAAAAGAGAAGGGCTTGGTGACGATGCCCACGGTCAGGATGCCCAGGTCGTGTGCCACCTCGGCCACCACAGGAGCAGCACCGGTGCCGGTGCCGCCGCCCATACCGGCGGTGATGAAGACCATCTGGGAGCCCTTCAGAGCGTTTGCGATCTCGTCCTTGCTCTCCTCGGCAGCGCGCTGGCCGATCTCGGGGTCGGCACCTGCGCCGCGGCCCTTGGTGAGCTTGGAGCCCAGCTGCACCTTGGTGGCGGCATGGTTCTTCGCCAGTGCCTGCTGGTCGGTGTTCATTGCGATAAATTCAACGCCCTGCAGGCCGTCGCTGACCATGCGGTTGACGGCGTTGCCGCCGCCGCCGCCCACGCCGATGACCTTTATCGTCGTTACGTTTTCGTCCATTTCTTCGTCGAGCATGAGTGCCATATCATTGTCCTCCATCGGATTTTATCGTAGACCGCGCCTTGGCGCAGGATAGAACTCAACATTACTGCTACTATATAACAGTATCGTATCATCTTTTGGCCCCGAATGCAAGATAAATTTGCTTTTTCGATGGTATTTTTTTCACAGCGGCGTCAGGGGGCGGCATTTCTCTGCCAATTCGTCCCCCTAAAGAGGCCAGAACTTCCCACAGACCGGCATAGCCCCGGTCGATATGACGAGTCTCTTCCACGAAGCTCTTTCCCTGTGCCGACAAAGCCGCCACCACCAGTGCCGCGCCGCCCCGCAGGTCGGGCGCAGTGAGGGTGGCTCCGTGGAGGCCGCTTTCCGGCAGCGGGCCGACGGAGAGCACCCGGCCCGACCGTTTTACCCGCCCGCCCAGCCGCTCGAAGCCCTCGGCGCAGCCGAACCGCCGCTCGAAGATGACGTCCTCGATGCTGCTCTCTCCCTCGGCGCAGAGCATGGCGGCGGCCAGCAGGGGCGCAGCGTCGGTGGCGAGACCCGGGTACACCCCGGTGAAGACCCGGCCCGCCCCGTACAGCCGCCCGAAACGGGCCACCTCGGCCCGGTCTGCGCCCCGCTCCACGGTGCAGCCCATTTGTTCCAGAATTTCCAGCACCGGCGCATAGAGCGCGGGCGGGCATCCGGTAAGCTCCACCCGCCCTCCGGCAGCAGCGGCGGCACAGGCCAGCGTGGAGGCGAAGATGCGGTCCGGCAGGGGCGAAAAATCGCAGCCGGAAAGCCCCCGCCGCCCCTCGATGCGCAGTGTGGAAGTCCCCGCACCTTCGATACGTCCGCCGCAGCGGTTCAGAAATTCGGTCAGGTCGGAGATCTCCGGTTCCCGTGCCGCGCCCCGCAGGACGGTGGTGCCTCGGGCGCAGACAGCAGCCAGCAGCAATGTCTCCGTCGCTCCCACGCTGGGGAAGCGGAGGGTGATGTCGGCCCCGTGGAGGCCCCCCGGCGCGGCCAGCACCAGCTTTCCCGCCCCGGCGTCCAGCTCCTTTGCCCCCATCCGGGCCAGACCTTCCAGATGTAAGTCGATGGGACGGGCGCCGATATTGCACCCGCCGGGCAGCGAAGTCTCGGCCCGGCCCAGCCGCGCCAGCAGCGGCGCGCAGAAGAGGATGGAGGCCCGCATTTGTGCTGCGGTTTCTCCCGGAAGGGTGCTGTTTGAGGGCATCCCGGCCACCACAATGTCTGCCCCCTGCCAGTAGGCAGCACACCCTGCGCCCCGCAGCAGCCCGAGGCTGCATTCCACGTCCGACAGCCTCGGCACGGCCCGCAGCTGCACCGGTCCCCGGCAGAGCAGTGCCGCCGCAAGGAGCGGAAGTACGCTGTTTTTCGCCGCCGGTATCGCCGCCGTGCCGTTCAGCGGCCGTCCGCCCATCACCCAAATCCGCCCGCTCTGCTGTGTCATATCCGCTGCCTCCATTCCGCAAAAGATACCCCACGATATGCAAAATCAGGGGCGGATGTCACAATTTGAGTTTGTTGAAAGATTTGTGAGACTACGGTCAAGCCTTCCTTCGTACAACCTCTCCGTCACGGCTTCGCCGTGCCACCTCCCCTACCAGGGGCAACAGCGACGACCGCCGCCAGTGGCGGAAACAGGGAGGAGTTGTTGGGTCAGCGGCCAGCAAGACGCAAGCGAAGCGCGGCGGATGCTGGGTGCCGCAACCCGGCCTTGTCGAACGAAGTGAGACTGAGAGGTTGTACAGAGCAGCGCCTTTCCTCTACGTCTCCCCGCGTGATACCCCCAGCACCACCCCCATCTCCCCCAGCAGCATCATGAGGCTGGTGCCGCCGGAGGAGAAAAAGGGCAGCGAGATGCCGGTGTTGGGGATGGTGTTGGTGACGACAGCCACGTTCAGCACCGCCTGCAGGGCCACCTGCACCACGAACCCCACCACCAGCAGCGCCCCGAACCGGTCGGGCGCGTGGGCTGCGATGGTGATGCCCCGACAGAGCAGCAGCACGAACAGCCCCACCACTGCGCAGGCCCCCACGAAGCCCAGTTCCTCGCAGACGATGGAGAAGATGAAGTCGTTCTGAGGCTCGGGGACGAAAAGATGCTTCTGGCGGCTTTCCCCCAGACCGAGGCCGGTCGCCCCGCCGGAGCCGATGGCATAGAGGCTCTGGATGGTCTGGTGGCCGTCGCCCAGCGGGTCGGCGAAGGGGTCGAGCCAGGAGCGGAGCCGGTCGGCGGCGTAGGGGACGAGGTCGGGCATGACGGCCACCGCCGCACCAATAGCCCCGACGCCTCCCGCGCCCGCCAGCAAAAACCACCGCAGCCCCGTACCGCCCACGAACATCAGCACTGCGCCGATGCCAAGGATGAGGACGGTGCCGGACAGGTGCGGCTCCAGCAGCATCAGGGCCGCCACCACCCCCAGCACCAGCGCAAAGGGCAGGACACCCACGCTGAAATCCTTCATCCGGTCGTGGTTCAGTGCGATGATGTGGGAAAACACCAGCACCACCGCAAACTTTGCGATCTCGCTGGGCTGCAGGGTGCCGAACCCCGGGATGACCAGCCACCGCCTGCAGCCGTTGTACTCAGGCATGAAGAGCACCGCCGCCAGCAATATCAGCGACAACCCCAGCAGCGGCCACGCCAGCTTATGGAAGATATGGTAGTCCACCCGGCTGGCCAGCCACATCCCGCAGAGCCCCAGCGCCGCGTAGAGCAGCTGAGGCCGCAGATAGGCCCAGGCATCGCCCCGCCGGTAGAGCGCCACGGCGCTGGACGCGCTGGCCAGCATCACCAGCCCGAAGCCCACCAGCGTGAGCACCAGGATCAGAAACGGCAGGTCCATGCCGGGCAGCGGACGCAGGATCCTCTTCTTCATCCTCTCCCCCCTTCCCTTTAGTGTACGCACCGGGGCGGACGGCTAGTCACGGGGCTTCGCGCATATGATTGCAGGAAGGGAGGTGCCGTCTCATGTCCGAATCGCCAAAACCCGCCGACGCCCTGCGCACCCTGCCGGAACGGGCGTTCCGCGCCCGGGCAAGGCTGGTGGCGGGGGTGTTCTGTCTGGTCTGCTGCGGGCTGGCGGTGCGGCTTTTATTTTTGCAGGTGCTGGGCGGCGGCTGGTACACCGACCGCGCCCTGGGCCAGCAGCTGCGGGACACCGTCGTCCCCGCCGACCGGGGCCGCATTTATAGCGCCGACGGCGTCCTTCTGGCGGCCAACAGCAGCTGCTGGACCCTCCGGGCCTCGCCCCGGGAGATGCCGGAGGATAAACTCGCCCTCGCGGCCAGGGGGCTGGCGGAGATCCTGGAGCTGGACGAAGGGAAGCTTCTCGAGAAATTCAGCGACCGTCACTCCAACGACTGCCTCCTGCGCTACCGGGTAGACCGGGCCATGGCCGACGCCGTGCGGGACTTCTGCGAGGCAAACGGCATCACCGGCATCCGTATCGATCAGGACTCGAAGCGCTGGTACCCGCAGGGGGAGTTTCTGGCCTCGGTGCTGGGGTTCACCAACGTGGACAACGCGGGCGTCTCGGGCCTCGAACTGAAATATGACGACCTGCTCACCGGCGAAAACGGCGTCGTCCTCACGGCGGTGAACGCCTGGGGCTACACCCTCGAGCAGAGCTATGAGACCGAGCGCTTCCCCACCGAGGGGGACGGCCTGCGGCTCACCATCGACGCCAACATCCAGCACTACCTCGAGAACGCACTGGGCTACGCGGTAAAGGAGCACCACGTCGCAGCCCGTGCCGTGGGCATCGTCATGGACGTGAACACCGGGGCCGTGCTGGCCATGTCCACCACCCCCGCCTACGACCCCAACCAGCCCCGTGTGCTGGCCGACAAGGCCGCCCGGGCGGCGGTAGAGGGGCTTTCCGGCGATGAGCGGGCGGCGGCATTGCAGCTGGCCCAGCAGACCCAGTGGCGGAACAAGGCCGTCAGCGACCTCTACGAGCCGGGCAGCGTCTTCAAGCTCATCACCTGCGCGGCGGCGCTGGACACCGGGGCTGTGAGCAAAAACTCCAGCTTCTACTGCGGCGAGAGCATCTCGGTGGCCGGCACCCGCTTCCATTGCGCCAACCACAAGCGCCACGGGGCGCAGACCGTCACGCAGGCCCTCGAGAACTCCTGCAACCAGAGCTTCATCCAAATCGGCGCAAGGCTGGGCAAAGAGGCATTCTGCGACTACTTTGCGGCCTTCGGCCTCCGCGCGCCCACCGGCATCGACCTGCCCGCCGAGCCGAAAAAGAGCCTCTACTACACCGCCGACCGGATGGGGCCGGTGGAGCTGGCGTCCTGCGCCTTCGGACAGAGCAGCAAGATCTCTTACCTCGAGATGGCGTCGGCGGTCTGCGCCGTGGTCAACGGCGGGCGGCTGATGCAGCCCTACGTCGTCTCGGACATCCTCGGCCCGGAGGGCGAAGTCATCGACCACCTCTCCCCCGTCTGCAAGCGGCAGGTGCTGAAAGAGGAGACCTCCCGCACCATGCGGGAGATGATGGAAGCCGTCGTCCTCTACGGCGGCGGACGGAACGCCCAGATCGCGGGCTACCGGGTAGGCGGCAAGAGCGGTACCAGCCAGAAGCTGGACAGCGCCGACGAGAAGGCCCGCATCGCCAGCTTTGTGGCCGTGGCTCCCATCGACGACCCCCAGTTTTTGTGTCTCGTCTGCCTCGACGAGCCCCACAGTTGGACGACAGCGGGCGGCAGCCTCTCGGCCCCGGTCTGCGCCGAGGTCCTCGAGCAGACGCTGGTCTATAAAGGTGTCCCCCGCGCCGCTGTCCCGGATACGCCCGCTTCCGATGCTGAGACTTCCGCCGACCTTCCCGAGGACGGCGACAGCTTCGACGGGGCGTAAAAATGGGCAAAAGAAAAGACCGCTGGACGGCGGTCTTTTCTCAAATCTTCATCACATCGCGGAAATACGGCAGGGTGGAATACTGATATTTCCGCGCATACTCTCTTGGGTGGAGCGTCCGGCTCCCGTCTGCATGGTGGATGTAGTCTTCCAGATAATCCAGCGCCTCACCGGCTATCTTTTTGATGTTGCGGATGGTCTCGTTGTATTCGTCCTGGTCCACCACGACATTCGCGCTATCGAGGTATTCCGTCTTCTCGATCAGCACCATCTTCGAATAGTCCAAACCCGACTTCGTGCGGCGGGAGCGCTCTGTCCCGCTGAACAGGAAAGCGTTTTTGTGATGGATGGAAGATCGATACGGAACGCAGATGAAATAGTCCAGATGCAGGTCGATGAGCAGGCAGCTATAGGGCCGTCCCTTCTTATACATCAGTTCCGGATACCGATGGGACGGGTAGTCCCGGATGAACTCTGTCGAGAGTTGATAGATTGCAACTTCAAATTCCATGTCCTGCCTCTTTCAACCAAAAAGCGGGGCCAGCCTTTCAGCTGACCCCGCCTGAACGCTTCGCCCGGTCAATTTTTATTTTACCGATGTGTCAGAACCGTCACACATCATCATCACTCGGTCAGTTTTTATTTTACCGACGAGTCAGAACCGTCACTCGTCTTCTTCAGCGAAGGAGAACAAGGCTGCGAAGCCTTTTCTCACTTACAGTATATCATATTTTATGCGAAAGGGCAACACTTTTTCAGCTCTGCTGCGGCTGGTCGCGGAACACGATCTCGCCGGTGGCGCTGTCCATGGACTCGACGATGGCGAGGCTCTCCAGCTGGATGCCCTTGCTGCGGATGAGGTCGCCGCCCTGCTGGAAGCCCTTCTCGACGGCGATGCCGATGCCCTCGACAGTGGCACCGGCCTTCTCGGTCAGCTCCAGCAGACCCAGCAGGGCGCAGCCGTTGGCCAGGAAGTCGTCGATGATGAGGACGTGGTCCTCAGGGGTGAGGAACTTCTTGGAGACGATGACATTATAAATTTTCTTGTGGGTGAAGGACTGGATCTTCGTCTCGTAGTTGTCGTAGTCCAGGTTGATGCTCATGGACTTTTTGGCGAACACCACCGGCACGTTGAACTCGCTGGCCACCACAGCCGCGATGCCGATACCGCTGGCTTCGATGGTGAGCACCTTGTTGATGGGCTTGCCGTCGAACAGGCGCTTCCACTCCTTTGCCATCTCGCGGAACAGCGGAATGTCCATCTGATGGTTGATGAAGCTGTCCACCTTGAGCACGTTGCCCTCACGGACGATGCCGTCTTTGCGGATGCGGTCTTCCAGCATCTTCATAGTTCGTCTCTTCCTCCCAATTTCCCTGTCACAAAACGGTCGATATTTCATATCAGTATACCGGATACTCTCCCGGTTGGCAAGGCTTTTTCTGCCCAAATTTGACTCGTTCTCTCCGGTTTTTTCAGCCCTTTCGATTATAAGTACGACTTTTGCGGTACAGCCTGTGTCTCAGGGCGGGCGATTTGTGCAGTTGTCTCTTGTTTTCTGCGCAAAATCGAGTATACTGGTAGCAACCGGAAACGGCTTGCTGCGGCCGACGAGGGCCGCACCGGGAAAAGGAGTCAGTATATGAAGACAGGGTTAGTATTAGAGGGCGGTGCCATGCGGGGGATGTTCACCGCAGGCGTTCTGGATGTCCTGATGGAGCACGGCCTCACCACCGACGGCACCATCGGCGTGTCGGCGGGCGCGGTGTTCGGCTGCAACTTCAAGTCGCACCAGATCGGCCGTGTCATCCGCTACAACACCGAATATTGCAATGACAAGCGCTACGCCAGCTTCCGCAATCTGCTGCGCACCGGCAACCTCTACAGCGAGGATTTCTGCTACCACGAGGTGCCGGAAAAGCTGGACCCCTTCGATGAAGAGACCTTCCGCGCTTCGCCCATGGACTTCTTTGTCGTCTGCACCGACCTGCACACCGGCGACCCGATCTACCACAAGTGCCGCAGCGGCGACGCCGAGGACGTGCGCTGGATGGAGGCCTCGGCGTCCATGCCGCTGGCGGCGAAGGCCGTCAGGATCGGCCACTACTCCCTGCTGGACGGCGGTGTGGCCGACTCCATCCCCGTCCGCTTCTTCGAGAGCCTGGGTTACAAGCGGAACCTCATCATCCTGACCCAGCCCAAGGGCTTCGTGAAAAAGAAAAACCCCCTGCTGCCCGCCATCCGTGCGCGGTATCTGCGCTATCCGGCCTTCGTGGCAGCGGTGGCCGACCGTCACGAGCGATACAACGAGGCCCTCTCCTACATCGCCATGCAGGAGGCCTCTGGCAAAGACTATGTCATCCGCCCGCCCATCCCGCTGGAGATCGGCGCTATGGAGCGCGACCCCGCCCAGCTGCGCCGGGTCTACGAGACGGGCCGCGCCGTGGCGGAGAACCAGATCGATAAGATAGAGGCGTTCCTGAACGATGTGAAGGAGACGGAGGAATAACCTCTCCGTCACGGCTGACGCCGTGCCACTGCCCGGGTTGCGGCACCCAGCATCCGCAGCGCTTTGCTTGCGTCTT
>OGEZ01000233.1_pt1 | contig 59789 bp, 44 predicted proteins | sample 1570831 | NCBI WGS metagenome assembly OGEZ01 (sample SAMEA2582059, study PRJEB24529) | metagenome | biome: Human gut stool | place: China | collected 2011
GCCAGAGGCTCCCCTACTAGGGGAGCTGTCTGCGAAGCAGACTGAGAGGTTGTACAAAGGCGAAGCCTTCCCTCGTGCAGCAGCCGTGACGGAGAGGTTCATCCTCAATTATTAAGGAGCAACCATGAAATCAGAACGCAGCTATCCTATTTATAAAGTAAACAAAAAAGCCGAGGCCAGCCTCGTGGGCGGACATCCGTGGGTGTACGAGAACGACATCCTCGAGTTCCCGGAGACAGAGCCTGAGAACGGAACCCTCGCCGACGTGGTGAGCCCGAAGGGCGCTTACCTCGGCACCGGCTTCGTCTCTCTCACTAGCAAGATCCGCGTCCGCCTCATCTCCCGCAACGCCAACGACACCTTCGACGCCAGCTTCTGGCGCCGCCGCGTCGAGTACGCCTGGGCCTACCGCAAGACCGTCCTCGAGCCCGCCGACCTCTCGGCCTGCCGGGTCATCTTCGGCGAGGCCGACCAGTTCCCCGGCCTGACCGTGGACCGCTTCAACAACATCCTCGTCACCCAGACCCTCAGCGTCGGCATGGAAAAGCTGAAGCCTGTCCTCTTTCCCCTCCTCGCCGAAGTGCTGCGGGCCGACGGCCAGACCATCGACGGCATCTACGAGCGGAACGACGAGGCTCTGCGGGCCAAAGAGGGCCTCGAGCAGAGCAAGGGCTGGTTCGAGCTGCCGGGTGAGAGCCACCCCGCCTCCACCCAGACCGAGATCTGCGAGAACGGCGTCTACTACCACGTCGATTTCGAGAACGGCCAGAAGACCGGCTTCTTCCTCGACCAGAAGTACAACCGCCGGGCGGTCGCCCGCCTCGCCGCCGGCCATACCGTGCTGGACTGCTTCACCCACACCGGCAGCTTTGCCCTCAACGCAGCCAGCGGCGGCGCAGCCCGGGTCACGGCAGCGGACATCAGCGCCGACGCCATCGCCATGGCCCAGCGGAACGCGGAGCGCAACGGCCTGACCAACATGGACTTCCTCTGCGAGGACACCTTCGAGCTTCTGCCCCGCCTCGAAAAAGAAGGCCACCCCTACGATTTCATCATCCTCGACCCGCCGGCTTTCACCAAAGCCCGCCGCACGGTGGAAAACGCCATGCGGGGCTACAAGGAGATCAACTACCGGGCCATGAAGCTTCTGCCCCGGGGCGGCTACCTCGCCACGGCAAGCTGCTCTCATTTTGCCACCGAGGAGCTGTTCATCAAGATGCTGCGCTCCGCCGCAAAGGACGCTCACCGCCAGCTGCGCCAAATCGAAGTGCGCCAGCAGGCCCCCGACCACCCCATCCTCTGGGGCGTGCCGGAGACGAACTATCTGAAGTTTTTCCTGTTTCAGGTCATCTAATAGTCATACCATCCGCGCAATACTCCAAAAAATCGGGAGTCAGTTTGTGCAGAATCGTCAAATCTGTCTATTGCGTTTTTCGCCCCGTTCGGCTATAATCATCGCATAGACAGCAACGACGCTGTGAGTCACCTCCTGACTCGCAGCGTCGTTTCGTTTAACCCGATATTTCGCGGGAGAGCCCGCCTCTTTCCGCGTAAAAATCCGCGACCAGCTGAAGTATTTCAATTCAAGTAAGGAGTAGGATTTATGGCAGCAAATGTTATGGAGATCTACGGCAGCAAGGTGTTCAACGAGCACGTCATGAAGGAGCGCCTCCCCAGCGCTACCTACAAGAGCCTCGAGAAGACCCTGCACAAGGGCGCACCTCTGGACATCGAGGTGGCAAACGTCGTGGCCAGCGTCATGAAGCGCTGGGCCATGGAGCTGGGTGCCACCCACTACACCCACTGGTTCCAGCCGCTGACCGGCATTACCAGCGAGAAGCATGACGGCTTCGTCTCCCCCGTGGGCGACGGCACCGCCATCATGGAGTTCAACGGCAAGGAGCTGGTGCGCGGCGAGCCCGACGCCTCTTCCTTCCCCTCCGGCGGCCTGCGCGCCACCTGTGAGGCCCGCGGCTACACCGCATGGGACCCCACCAGCTTCGCTTTCGTGAAGGATGACGTCCTCTGCATCCCCACTGCATTCGTCAGCTACACCGGCGAGGCGCTGGACAAGAAGACTCCCCTGCTGCGCTCCATGAACGCGCTGTCCAATCAGGCCATCCGCGTCCTGAAGCTCTTCGGCAAGGACGTGGATTACGTCTCCACCACCGTCGGCCCCGAGCAGGAGTACTTCCTTATTAAGAAGGAAGACTACGAGGCCCGTCAGGACCTCATCCTCACCGGCCGCACCCTCTTCGGCGCACCTTCTGCCAAGGGTCAGGAGCTGGAAGAGCACTACTTCGGCGTCATCCGCCCCGAGGTCTCCGCTTTCATGAAGGAGCTGGACGAAGAGCTGTGGAAGCTGGGCGTCCCCGCCAAGACCAAGCACAATGAAGTAGCTCCCTGCCAGCATGAGCTGGCCCCCATCTTCGACACCACCAACGTCGCCATCGACCACAACCTGCTGACGATGGAGATGATGAAGAAGCTGGCCCCCAAGTACGGCCTGGTCTGCCTGCAGCACGAGAAGCCTTTCGAGGGCGTCAACGGCAGCGGCAAGCACAACAACTGGTCCATGTCCACCACCCACGAGAATCTGCTGGACCCGGGCGACACCCCCATGGAGAACCTGCAGTTCCTGGTCTTCCTCGCCGCCGTCATCAAGGCTGTCGATGAGTACGCCGACCTGCTCCGCACCTCCGTCGCCACCCCCGGCAACGACCACCGTCTGGGCGCCAACGAGGCACCTCCGGCCATCATCTCCATCTTCGTGGGCGAAGAGCTGGAAGCCGTCATCGACGCCATCGCTTCCGATTCTCCCTACGCCGGCCCCGTCAAGATGAAGATGGACCTCGGCGTCGATGTCCTGCCCAAGTTCAGCAAGGACACCACCGACCGCAACCGTACTTCTCCTTTCGCCTTCACCGGCAACAAGTTCGAGTTCCGTATGCCCGGCTCCGCCGAGAACCTGAGCGACTGCAACACCATCCTGAACACCGCCGTCGCCAAGGAGCTGAAGGGCTATGCTGACGAGCTGGAGAAGGCCGACGACTTCACCAGCGCCGCCATCGCCCTCGTCAAGCGCACCATCCGCGACCACCGCCGCGTCATCTTCAACGGCAACGGCTACACTGCCGAGTGGGAAGAGGAAGCTGCAAAGCGCGGTCTGCCCAACAAGAAGAACACCCCCGCCGCTCTGCCCGCCCTCATCGAGCCGAAGAACATCGCCCTGATGGAGGACTTCGGCGTCCTGACCAAGGTCGAGATGGAGAGCCGCTACGAAGTTGAGATGGAGCACTACTCCAAGATCATCAACATCGAGGCCCTGACCATGCTGGAGATGGCCCGCAAGCAGCTGCTGCCCGCCGTCAACGCCTACATGAGTGAGGTCGCCAACACCGCCGCCTCCAAGCTGGCCGTCAGCGAGAGCCTGAGCGTCCGCAGCGAGACGAAGGCACTGACCCGCCTGTCCGCTGACGCCGACGCCATGAGCGACGCTGTGGACGAGCTGCAGGCCGCCGTCGATGCTGCAAAGGCCCTCTCCGACGAGAGCGCAAAGGCCGTCGCCTTCCACGACGACGTTCTGCCCAAGATGGACGCCCTCCGCGCCGCCGCCGACGACGCCGAGACCATCTGCGGCGAGGACTACTGGCCTCTGCCCAGCTACAGCAAGATGCTCTACTACGTCTGATCTTCACATACCAGCGTAGAATAAAGCACCACCGGCTGAGGCGCTTATCTGAGCCATTCTCCTTTTCCTATTTCTTACACCAGCCTGAAGACCTGTCTCTGTACAGAGGCAGGCCTTTGGGCGTTTTTTAAGAAGACATACTTTTCAGAGGACACACACCTATGAGTTATACGACACAGCAGGACATCCTCGATTTCGTCGAGGACAACAACGTAAAATTTGTCCGCTTCGCGTTCTGTGACATCTTCGGCTTCCAGAAGAACATCGCCGTGCTGGCAAGCGACCTTCCCAAGGCGCTGGAAGATGGCGTCTGCTTCGACGGCAGCGCCATCGCGGGCTTCATGCACGTGGAGGAGAGCGACCTGCTCCTCCGGCCCGACCTGTCCACCATGACCATCCTGCCCTGGCGCACGGCTGAGGGCCGGGTGATGCAGTTCTTCTGCGACGTGGAAAAGCCGGACAACACCCCCTTCGGCGGCAACTGCCGCGGCTTCCTGCGGGACATCAACCGCCGGTTCAAGCAGCTGGGCCTGCGCTGCAACGTCGGCACCGAGTGCGAGTTCTATCTCTTCGAGAACGACGACCGGGGCCGTCCCACCCGCATCCCCATCGACGCAGGCGGCTATTTTGACGTAGCGCCGCTGGACGCAGGCGAGAACATCCGCCGGGACATCTGTCTGACCATGGAGCAGATGGGCCTCGCCCCCCAGCACAGCCACCACGAGAACGGCCACGGCCAGAATGAGATCGACTTCCACTACGCCGGCCCCCTCAAGACCGCCGACAACATCTTTCTGTTCAAGCAGATCGTCCGGGCCGTGGCGGCCAGCAACGGCTTCCACTCCAGCTTCCTGCCGAAGCCGCTGCCCGACCAGGCCGGCAGCGGCCTCCACATCAACCTCTCGCTGACCATGGACGGCAAGAATCTCTTTGAGGGCGACATCGCCCCCGACAGCATCCCCGGCAGCTTTATGGCGGGCATCCTCCGCCACAGCCGGGAGCTGACGGCCTTCACGAATCCCCTGCCCAACAGCTACCTCCGCTTCGGCTGCGACGAGGCTCCCCGCTACGTGAGCTGGAGCCGCCAGAACCGCAGCCAGCTGGTCCGCATCCCGCAGGTGAAGGGCGACAACTGCCGCATGGAGCTGCGCAGCCCCGACCCCGCCTGCAACCCCTACCTCGCCATCGGCCTCGTGCTGGCAGCAGGCCTCGACGGCATCGAGAACCGGATGGAGCTGTCTGCCCCTGTCAACCGCAACCTCTTCATCCCGGACGAAGCCGCCGGTCTCGGTCTCGAGACCCTGCCCGCCTCGCTGGAAGAGGCCGTCGAGGTGGCCAAGAACAGCGAGTTCCTTCACAAATTCCTGCCCGACGAGCTGAGCCGCCGCTACTATGCCGAGGCTCTGCGCCGCTGCGAGGCGCTCAAGAACGCCTCCGACCCCGCCGAATATGAGCGCGTCCACTACTTCAATGCCATCTGATGCAGAATGACACAGGAAAGGAGTGAGCCGAATGGGACGTGCCCTGATCGTAAGCGCGGGCGCAAGCTCCAACGAATATATCTCCGCACGCCTGACGGAGCTGGGCTATGCGCGGCCCATCATCGTACCAAGTGCGGCGGAGGCGCGGCGGAGGATGCTGGAATCCGACTTTGAGCTCATCGTGGTCAACTCGCCGCTGCCGGATGAGTTCGGCCACGAGCTGTGCGCCGACGCCGTGGAAAAAACGGATGCCGGTGTGATATTTCTGGCCAAAGCCGCAGCCGCCGAGCAGCTTCTGACCCCGCTGAGCGAAGAAGGCGTTCTGCTGGTCACAAAGCCCTTCTCCAACACCTTCTTTTTGCAGGCCATCCACATGGCCGCCGCCAGCAACCACCGTCTCCTGCTTTTGCGGCAGGAGAATCAGCGGATGCAGGAAAAGCTGGCGCAGGTGCGGCTGGTGAGCCGCGCCAAATGCTGCCTCATCGAGCTGGGCCATATGACCGAGGCTGAGGCGCACCGCTACATCGAGAAAAAAGCGATGGACACCCGGCGCGACCGCGCCGAGGTCGCGCAGGAGATACTGGACTCCTACGACCCCGCACAATAATCCGTATTGCGCCCCCACTGAGGGAAAGTATTTGCTTATCGTGATATTCACGGAAAAGAATATCTGTAAATTAGAGGAGAACCATTATGGCAAAGTTTATTTTCGTGACCGGCGGCGTCGTCTCCGGTCTGGGCAAAGGTATCACCGCCGCCTCTCTGGGCCGACTGCTGAAGTGCCGCGGCCTCAAGGTGGCCAGCCAGAAGCTGGACCCCTACGTGAACGTGGACCCGGGTACCATGAGCCCCCTGCAGCACGGCGAGGTCTTCGTCACCGATGACGGCACCGAGACCGACCTGGACCTGGGCCATTACGAACGCTTCATCGACGAGAACCTGAACAAGTATTCGAACCTCACCACCGGCAAGGTCTACTGGAACGTGCTGAACAAGGAGCGTCAGGGCGCTTACCTCGGCCAGACCGTTCAGATCATCCCCCACATCACCAACGAGATCAAGAGCTATATCTACAATCTGGCCTCTTCCACCGAGGCCGACGTGGTCATTACCGAGATCGGCGGCACCACCGGCGACATCGAGAGCCAGCCCTTCCTCGAGGCCATCCGTCAGGTGGGCCTCGAGCAGGGCAAGGAGAACTGCTGCTTCATCCATGTGGTGCTGGTGCCTTACATCTCCGGCTCCGATGAGTACAAGTCCAAGCCCGCACAGCACTCCGTCAAGGAGCTGCAGGGCATGGGCGTCAGCCCCGACATCATCATCCTGCGCGCCGACGGCAGCGTGGGCAGCGACATCCGCCGGAAGATCAGCACCTTCTGCAACGTCAAGCCGGAGTGCGTCATCGAGAACCTGACCATGCCCAGCCTCTACCAGTGTCCGCTGATGCTCCACACCGGCGGCCTCGACGACGTGGTGGTCAAGCAGCTGCATCTGGATGTTCCCCCTGCCGACCTCACCGAGTGGAAAGAGATGCTGGCCCGGATCGCCACCCGCACCAAGACCTGCACCATCGCCCTCGTGGGCAAGTACGTCAAGCTGCATGACGCCTATCTGTCCGTCATGGAAAGCCTCTACCACGCCGGCTTCGAGAACGACAGTCAGGTGGAGATCAAGTGGGTCGAGAGCGAGGACCTGCCCGACCAGGCAGCCTGCAGGGAAGCCTTTGCGGACGTGGACGGCATCATCGTCCCCGGCGGCTTCGGCGACCGCGGCATCGAAGGCATGATACAGGCCGCACAGTACGCCCGCGAGAACGATGTCCCCTACTTCGGCATCTGTCTCGGTATGCAGATCATGGTCATGGAGTTCGCCCGCCACGTTCTGGGCTACGCCGACGCCAACTCCAGCGAGTTCACCCCCGAGGGTCATCACAACGTCATCGACCTGATGGCCGACCAGCAGGGCAACATCCCCAAGGGCGGCACCATGCGTCTGGGCAAGTACCCCTGCACCGTCCTGCCCGACACCAAGATGGCCGAGTGCTACGGCCAGAGCGAGATCTGGGAGCGCCACCGCCACCGCTACGAGTTCAACAACGACTACCGTCAGGAGATGCAGGACGCCGGTCTGGTCATCTCCGGCACCAGCCCCGATGGCCGCCTTGTGGAGACCGTGGAGCTGCCGGGCCGTGACTTCCACCTCGGCGCACAGTTCCACCCCGAGTTCAAGAGCCGTCCCAACCGCGCACATCCCCTGTTCAAGGGCTTTGTCGCAGCGGCGCTGAAGTTCAAGAAGGGCAAGATGGGGCGCTGACCCTCGCTAAAGCCTCCCCCTCTGGGAGCAACGGCGACGACCGCCGCCAGTGGCGGAAACAGGGAGGAGCTGTTGGGGCCGCGGCCAGCAAGACGCAAGCGGAGCGCAGCGGATGCTGGATGCCGCAACCCGGGCAGTGTCACCGAAGGTGACGGAGAGGGCAAACCCGTGGCGAAAGAGCCGCCGCACAGCGATAGGCAGGCCTTTGTCAGAGCGATAGTATCGCAGTATAAGAGCTGTTTGGCAGCATCCTTGCCCTCTCAGGCGCTTCGCGCCAGCTCTCCCAAAGGGAGAGCCATTGGCAGGCCGGTCAACTCTGAACTGACCGCTGAAAGCTCAATATAACGCAAAAAAGAGTGCCCTGCTACAGAGGGCAGCAGCTTCGGAACACTGTTCCTTGTCAAGCTGCTACTAGCCTCTGTAGCAGGGCACTCCTGTTTTTGATATAAAGAAACTTTGCTCGTCCAGCGTGGGCTTGACCGTCACGCCAGTGCCTCTCCCTCTGGGAGAGGTGTCACCGAAGGTGACGGAGAGGGCTTCTGCCGGGCAAGCTCTCTATGTAAAAATCTTACTTGCTGGCCTTCGTGGTCTTCTTACGGGCAGCGGTCTTGCGGGCAGGCTTTGCGGCAGGAGCGGCCTCGGCGGGCTTTTCCTCGGCCTTGGCGGGTGCGGCTTCAGCCTTTGCCGCAGCGGACTTCGCAGCAGTCTTGGCGGCGGTCTTCTTTGCCGCAGGCTTTCTGGTGGTCTTCTTCACAGCAGGTGCAGCCTTTTCCTCAACCGGCTTTTCCTCGGCGGGAGCAGCGGCCTCGGCCTTGACCTCAGCGGGCTTTTCCTCCGCCTTGGGGGCGTGCTTTGCGCGGTCCTTCACCTCGGAGATGGTCCACAGCTGGTCCTCGCCGGCAGTCTCCTGCCAGATCTGGAGCACAGCGCCGTCCGCAGTACCCATGCCCACGGTGTCGATGCACTTGCCGGCAGCCCACATGGAGCGCAGGCGGACGGTGCCGGCCGGGGTGGGCTCCATCTTCCACATCTGGGAAGTGCCGCCCACGTCCTCCCACAGGTGGAGCCAGGTGCCGTTTGCGGTGCCGGTCATCATCAGGTCGATGAGCTTGCCGGAGGCGCGGTTGCGGATACGGTAAACGCCGTCGCCCTCGCGGACGAAAGCCCACTCCTGCTCGGGCTTGCGCTCGTACTTGCCCAGACGGATGTTGCCGCCGTCCTTGACGCTCTCCACAGCCTGAATGACGCTGCCGGTCTTGGCGGCGATGGTGTAGAAGCGGTCTGCTTCAATGATAGTCTGTGCCACAGATTTCATAAGATTTCCCTCCGTATCCCGGGGCAGGATCTCCCCGGAACTCTTCTCTGCGCTGTTTTTTGTCTTCGCGCTTTTATTTCTTTCCATAAATTATACCACTTGACGTGATTTTCTACAAGCAATTCGACCTTTCTTTGGCAAATTTGCCAAAAGGCATTCCATTTTCTCCTGCTTTTGCATTCAATACCCTAACTTTTTGCAACGGAGCCGACCGCCGCCGGTGCAGTGCCATCATCTCGACATTTCCCCCGATCTGCGCTATACTTATTGTATATCTGCATTTTACCCGTTCTTTGCACAAAGAGCGGTATTTTCTTTGATTTCCGAAAGTGAGGTATCTCTTCATGCCGTCTTCCCCCCGCACCGCATCCGACGCCGCCGAGCTGGAGCGCAGCAGGCTCCAGTTCGAGAAAATGACCCAGACCCCTGTGCCGAAGCTCATTCTCGGCCTCGCGGCCCCCACCATCCTGAGTATGCTCATCACCAGCATCTACAATCTGGCCGACACCTTCTTTGTGGGCCAGCTGTCCACCAGCGCGTCGGGCGCGGTGGGCGTCGTGTCGAGCCTGATGGCCATCATTCAGGCCCTCGGCTTCATGCTGGGCCACGGCGCGGGCGGCATCATCAGCCGCAGCCTCGGCAGTCAGGACACCCATGCGGCCACAAAGTTCGCCTCCACCAGCTTCTTCACAGCGCTGACCTTCGGCGCAGTGCTGGCCGTTCTCGGTCTCGCTGCCCTGCCCGACTTCATGATGCTGCTGGGCAGCACCGACACCATCCTGCCCCACGCCTGCGCCTACGCGCGGCCCATCCTCATCGCGGCCCCGCTCATGATGTCGAGCCTCGTGATGAACAACATCCTCCGCTACGAGGGCAAGGCCAGCTTCGCCATGATCGGCCTCGTCACCGGCGGTGTGCTCAACATCGTGCTGGACCCCGTCTTCATCTTCGGCCTCGGCATGGGGACCGGCGGCGCAGGCACGGCCACCGCCCTGAGCCAGAGCATCAGCTTCTGCATCCTGCTTTCTATGTTCCTGCGGGGCAAGACCGTCAGCCGATTCCGCATCACCCAGGTCACCCGCAGCGCCCGGGACTTCGGGCAGATCTTCTTCAACGGTGCGCCCAGCTTCGGCCGTCAGGGCCTGAACAGCATCGGCAGCATGCTGCTGAACGTCGCCGCCCGCAACTACGGCGACGCTGCCGTGGCCGGCATGAGCATCGTGTCCCGCATCTTCCAGTTCGTGCTGTCGGTGGCTATTGGCGTCGGACAGGGTCTGCAGCCTGTAGCGGCCTTCAACTACGGCGCCCGCCGCTTTGCCCGGGTGCGGAAAGCGGCCATCTTCACTATCTCGACGGCTTTCGTCTTTATGGCGGTGCTCAACTCCCTCTGCTGGTCCAACGCCGAGCCCCTCATCCGCCTCTTCCGCGATGACCCCGAGGTCACCGCCGTGGCTCTGCCCGCCCTGCGGTATCAGTGCGTCGCCATGTTCTTACAGCCCGTCATCATCGTGACGAATATGATGTTCCAGTCCATCGGCAAGTCGGGCCGGGCCACCTTCCTCGCCTGCTGCCGTCAGGGCGTCTGCTTCATCCCGCTCATCCTCACCCTGCCCCACATCTGGGGCCTGAGCGGCATCGAGCTGTGCCAGCCCATCGCCGATGGCCTCACCTTCTGCATCTCGGTGCCTTTCCTGCTGCCCTTCCTGAAGGAATTGAAGGAACAGGGAGACGAAGAATAAGCTTGTCATAAAACTGTAACCAGACCCGGCCACATTTCTGCAATGAAATGTCCGGGTCTTTCGTATATACTATAGATGGGAAAGTCAAATTCTGGGAGACTGTGAGGTGTTTCTATGAAGACCACTCTGCTTCGACTCAGCCGCCGCGCCGCCTGCCTCGTGCTGGCGGGCGGGCTGCTGACGAGCTGTTCGCTGCTGCCTGCGGCGTCGCCCCGGCACGAGGGAACGGCGTCCTCGCAGGCTCCGCAGTATTACAGTGACGCATGGCTCAGCGATGACTCGCTCCACTACCTCTACTCTTACGCCGGGAACGGCGGCGGCACCATCCTCCGGGGCGGCAGGGTGCTCTACAAAGCCAGCAGCTCCGACAGCATCCAGCTGCTGAAGGACACCCTCACCGGCGAGACGGGCCACTACCTCGTGGCCCACTCCACCCCCGGCACGGAAGAGCGCACTTCCACCCTTTACGACGCCGACGGCAATGCCGTCATGACCTTCCCCTACGCCGTGAACGCCACCCTCTCGGGCGGACTGCTCATCCTGAACGATGCAGCCGACGTCTGGGCTTTCGAGAACGGCACCACCGGCGGCACTCGGGTGTACGACCTCGCCACAGGCGCCCAGCTTCCCGTACCCGAAACAGCGCTCGGCTGTCTCGTGGTGGACGAGGGCGGCCAGCGCCTCGTCTTCAACTGCTACGACCTGCCCGAGGGCCTTACTTACGCCTACGACGACCCCGACCAGCCGCTCCACCAGTACGTCCTCATCACCGACCGGGAGGGCAATGTACTGATGCGGGAGGACGGCTGCACGGCCAGCACCCTCGCATCGTACCGCGACGGTTTTGCCGACTGGCTCGATTTGAGCTGGTTCCGCGGCTCAGACTGGGACATCGCCCGCGAAGCCCTCTACAATGTCACCACCGGCGAACTGCTCATCGGCGAAGACGACAGCGCCGTCTCGGCCTGCGGCGTGGGCGTCGCCTGTCTCCAGAGCCGTCAGGACAGCCGCTCCGTCCTCTACGATTTGAACGGCGGCGAGGCCGTGGAGCTGGGCCGCTTCGACTGGGCCGTGAACACTTACACCCCCGGCTGCGTCGTCCTCTCCGGCAGCGATGACCCGGACAGCCTCTACACCCTCATCGACCTCGCCAGCGGCGAAAAGACCGCCATCCAGCGAAGCGACACGGACTACCGCTCCGGCAACGTCGCTGTGCTGACGACGGACAACATCCTCAAAGTCTACGACGGCACCACCGGCGCGCTTCTGACCGACGTGGAGGCAGCACCCGTGGAAGAAGCACAGTACATCAGCGTGACGGCCCTGCCCGACGGCTACGCCCTGCTGCAGTACAACGACGAAAACTACAACACCATCGCCATCCAGACCTACGGCGGAGAGGGTCTGCTCTGGTCGTCCGCCGGTGAGGCCCAACAGTATACCTACGCCTCCTACCTCACCAGCACCGCCAGCGGCCCGGTGCTCACAGCCCGCCGGGACAGCCGTGACGGCAGCAGCCTCTACGATGTGCTGGACATGGAGGGCAATCTGCTTCTCCGCCGCCTCGGCAGCTGCTACAGCCCGGACGACCTGCCCGACGACTGCTTTATCGCGCGGCAGGGCTTCGACTACGGCCTGATGGACTCCACCGGCCAGTGGCTCTACCGCGAAAGCATCTTCTCCTCCCCCAGCGACGACGCTGGCGGGGGCTACCTGTACTGACACGGAGGTTTTTAATATGAAAGAGATGATCTCCCGCCGCAGATTCCTGCGGGTGATGGGCCTCGGCTTCGGGGCGGCGATGCTCACCGCCTGCAAGACCGGCACTACGGACTCCCCCGCCGACTCTCCGGCAGCGTCCGTCCCCGATGCGGACACGCCCGTCCCCTTCCTGACCGAGGACGAGTTCCCCCGTCTCGACGGCTCCACGGCCTGCATCCCCCTGATGGCCCAGATGAAGGCTGATGTCACCGGCATGGACCTTCTCGAGGCCCAGACCAGCATCACCGTCAGCACCACGGCCTATGCGTGGGAGAACTTCGGCCTCTGGTCCCGCAGTGACAGCGAGGACTACGGCGCACAGCTGCTCATCGTCTACGAGGCCCCCGAGTACGTCAAGGAAGAGCTGGCCGAGGCCGACGCAAAGCTCGAGCAGAAAGCCATCGGCCGGGACGCGCTGGTGTTCATCGTCAACGAAGAGAATCCCGTCCAGAGCCTGACCCAGCAGCAGTTGCGGGATATTTATGCGGGCCGCATCACCAGCTGGAAGGACGTGGGCGGCGCGGACTCCCCCATCGTGGCGTTCCAGCGGGGCGTGGACTCGGGCAGTCAGACCCTCTTCAAAAAGCTGCTCATCGACAAGGGCGACGGCCAGCTGATGGCCGCGCCCACCGAGCTTTCCCCCGCCGACATGGGCGGCCTCGTGGACAGCATCGCCGAGTACAACAACTCCGCCAACGCCATCGGCTTTTCAGTCTACTACTACATCGACCAGATGTACTCGAAGCCCGGCCTCCGTCTGCTGGCCGTGGATGGCGTGACCCCCGGCAATGACACCATCGCCGATGAGAGCTACCCGCTCTGCAACGAGTTCTACGCAGTCGTCCACGCGGACGCCGCCCCCGACAGCCCCCAGCGGAAGGTCTACGACTGGCTGGACACCGATGAGGGACGCAGGTGCATCGAGAAGGCGGGGTATGTAGCCCTCTCAGTCACGCCGCAGGCGTGACAGCTCCCCCAGAGGGGGAGCCATTGGCAGGCCGGACAGCTCTAAGCTGACTGCGGAAAGCTTAATATAACGCAAAAAATAGTGCCCTGCTACAGAGATTAGCAGCAGCCTGACAAGGATATTGTTCCGAAGCTGCTGCCCTCTGTAGCAGGGCACTGCTGTTTTCAAGATAAAGAAACTTCACTTATTCAGCGTGGGCCTACCCGGCTCGCCAAAGCCTCTCCTACAAGGAGAGGTGGCACGCCGTAGGCGTGACGGAGAGGTTGTACAAAGACGAGCCTGCCCTCTGTAGCAAGGCCCGCCCTTTTACGCCATATTACGCCTCAGGCGTCTAGTAGGAAGTTGACCGGCCTGCCAAGGGCTCCCCCTCTGGGGGAGCTGGCGCGAAAGCGCCTGAGAGGGCTACACCACCAAACACCACAGCGGCGTCGTGATGAGCGACAGCACCGTGGAGATGGCCGTACACTTGCTGGCGAAGGTGGAGTCTGCGCCGTACTTCTCGGCGAGGATGGTGGTGGTGCCGCCCATCGGCATACCGGCCAGAACGACGGCCACGCCGGTGGCCAGCAGAAGCATCATCTGCGCCTGCAGGTCCAGCATGGTGGAAAATTCGGGCATGGTATCCCCTTTCATTTGGACGTTCTTTGCTTAGCTGAACCAATTATAATCGCGTGATGAGCCGATTTCAATACCCATGCCCCGCCGGGCGGCATGATTTTTCTGAATGGCGGCGATGCAGTCGGAGACATAAAAGCAAAAGCCCCACGACACACGCCGCTTTTCATCGGTATATCGTAGGACTTTTTGGAGCTGGTGACAGGAGTTGAACCTGCAACCCACTGATTACAAATCAGTTGCGCTGCCATTGCGCCACACCAGCGAGTATCATTTGCACAGGGTACTTTAGTAGAATACCAGAAACCTCCCCGCTTGTCAATATCTTTGTCTGCCCCCGGCGGCGCTGTCGGCCTATGCAGCGCTGTCGTCAGGGCGTTTCGAGACATCTGAGGGGCGATTCACGCACAAAAAACGGCGATTCACGCAGATTCGGTCACATTATGGCCGGAATGTGGTAGAATAAATCAGACTCAACATTTATGCTTTTTCCACAAGCTTCTGCCGCTTTGTTGGGAGCTTCTGTGCAAAACTCATACTTTTCAGAGGAGGTTTCCATGATCTCTTATCGCAAGCTTGCAATGCGCGTTCTGGGGCATCCGCTGCGGGTGTCGACAAACACCCCCCGGCCCGCGTCCCACCGGGTGACGGCGCTGGCACTGACAGCCGCAATGGTGGCCGGCATGGCCGCACCGGCGTATGCGGGTACATATTACATAGATAAGGGTGACATCACCGTCACCAAAGACGAAAACGGCGACGTCTATGTCAAGCACTCGGGAAAAGAATATACTTCAGGCAGCCTCGGCGACAAGGACAGCGACAAAAAAGTCATCATCAAGGACAGCAGGAACCCAGAGAATACCACCGCCTCCGGCAGCGGCTCTTCCGGAACCGGTTCCCCCACAACCTCTGCCGCCAAATCCGCGTCGGCCACGCTCCCATCAGAAGACGACAGCGACCCCGACACCAATTCCGACACCAAGGGCAGCGACTCTTCTGACGGCGGCGGCGAGGAAAACCAGACCCAGTCCGGCGAGAACACCGGTGCGGGAAGCTCTGACCCTGAGAGCACCGGCTCTGGGGACGGCACCTCCGGCTCTGGCGGCACCTCCGGCTCTGACGACACCACCGGCAACAAGGAAAACGCCCCCCAGCCCGGCGGCACTCCCACCACCGGCGGCGAGAAAAACGACCCCCAGCCCGGCGGCAGCCCTGCGCCGGAAAGCCAGTTCACGTACATCAGCGCCAATGACGACAATGAGCCCCAGACCGAATCGACCACGGCCTTGGAGACCGCGGCGGATAACTTCAAGGCCGCGGCCCAAAACGTCATCCGCATCATCAACAAGCTCGTGAACGATGAAAGCACCGGAAAAGATAACACCCTCAACGTGACGCTGGACAATGTCAACATCATGGCCAACAACGACGCCGCCCTCAGCGTCGAGGGCGCGGGCGACACAAAAATCACGCTCAGCGGCAGCAATACCCTCACCAGCGGCGGCAGCCATGCCGGCCTCGAGCACAACCAAAAGAGCGATGGTGGCAGCGACACCGGCAAACTGACCATCACATCCGGAACAAAGAAAAATGGCAACGACACCGGCAGCCTGACTGCCACAGGCGGCAGTGGCGCTGCTGGCATCGGCGGTGCCAGGAACAATGGTGCCGGCATCATTGAAATAGCAGGCGGCAACATCACCGCCAACGGCGGCACCGGCGGCGCAGCCATCGGCGGCGGCAAAAACTCTTCCGGCGCGACCAACGTCAACATCTCCGGCGGCGAGGTCCACGCTTCCACCGGCGGCACCGGCGGCGCAGCCATCGGCGGCGGCGAAGAGTCTACCGGCGCGACCAATATCAACATCACCGGCGGCAAGGTCCACGCTTCCACCGACTACGGCAATGGCGGCGCAGGCATCGGCGGCGGCAAAAAATCTTCCGGCGCGACCAATATCAACATCACCGGCGGCAAGGTCCACACTTCCACCGACTACGGCAATGGCGGCGCAGGCATCGGTTCGGGCGAATCCTCCACCGGCGCGGCCACGATCAACATCTCCGAGAATGCGCAGGTGTCCGCGAATGGCAGCAACGGCGCAGCCATCGGTTCGGGCAGTTCCTCTTCCGGCGAGACGACCATCAACATCCACGATACGGCAGATGGAAAGGGTGTCCAAAGGGCTTTTTCCTCCAGCGGTGCCGGCATCGGCAGCGGTAGTTACGCCTCCGGCAAAACTCACATCACCATCGACAAGGCGTCTGTGAGCACTCTGGAGTCCTCCACTACTTACACTAGTACCTCGGGCGCAGGCATCGGCACCGGCTACGCTTCTCAGAGCAACGCCGACATCACGATAAAAGGCAGCACGGTAAAGGCCGTCGGCGGCAGCGGCGCAGCCATCGGCAGCGGCAGTGAAGGAGACCTCTCCAATCCTCCTACGGGTACGCCGAACACCTTCAAGACCATTATCTGTATCACTGACAGCAACGTCACAGCCTCCAGCGGCGAAAGTGCAGCCATCGGCAGCGGCAGCTATTCTACCAACGCCACGGACATCGAGATCAGCGGCGGCACCATCAATGCTTCGAGTTCTTCCGGTTCCGGCATCGGCAGCGGCGATAGCGCCAAGGGCAAGACCGACATTCGCATCACAGGCAGCAATGTCACAGCCACTGCAAGTCAAGGCACAGGCATCGGTTCCGGTCCCTCTTCTTCCGGAGAGACCACCATTGATATTTCCGGCGGCACCATTGAAAATGCCACGGGCGGCAGCGACGGCTACAACGGCAGCGCGGGCATCGGTGCAGGCAGTTACTCCACCGGCGACACCAACATCACTCTCCGCGACGGCGTGACCGTTACGGCCACCGGCGGCGGTGATTCCAGCCGTGGCGGCGGCGGCGGCGCAGGCATCGGCAGCGGCAGCGACGCCACTGGCAACACCACCATCCTCATCGAGGGTGCAACAAAAGTTACCGCTACCGGCGGCTCCACCGCTGCGGGCATCGGCTCCGGCCACCATGTCGGCTATAGCGAAACTGGCCCTGTGGGCAGCACCACCATCACCATCCGCAACAGCGCCGACGGCACCGTCATCCCCATCATTACGGCCAAGGGCGGCAGCGATGAGAACGGATCCTGCTGGGCTTCCGGTGCCGGCATCGGCTCCGGCGGCAACACCCTCAATAAAACCACCATCAACATCGAGGGCGGCACTATCACGGCTGAGGGCGGCGTCAGCTATGACTCTCGCAATAACTCCGACATACGGCTCAGCGGCGCAGGCATCGGCTCCGGCTCCAACGTCTCCGGCGAGACCGAGATCAATATCAAGGGCGGCACCATCGCCGAGGCCAAAGGCGGCAAATACGGCGGCGCCGGCATCGGCAGCGGCAGCAGTGACACCAAGAAGGGCGCTGTCACCATCAACATCACCGGCGGCACCATTGAAAAGGCCGAGGGCGGCGGCGACTATGTGTCCAGCTCTGAGCGCTGGTATAGCGGCGCGGGCATCGGCGCAGGCCTGAAGGCCGGCACCACCACCATCAACATCAAGGACAACGCCCGCATCGCCAGCGCCAAAGGCGGCGAGTACGGCGGCGCCGGCATCGGCGGCAGCTACAGCGGCCACCCCAGCAATATCACGATAACCGGCGGCACCATCACAGCCACCGGCACCAGCGACGCCCCTGCCATCGGCAACGGCATCGTCTCCATCAGCAATGCCGCCGCCCCGCTGGACATCACCGCAACCGCCTCCGACGCCGACAATGCCATCCGAAGCCGCGACGGCAAGAAGCTGGACGAGATCATCCATCTCGAGGAAAACGACAAGCTGGGCCTCGTGAAGCTCGTAGAGAACAACATAACGCGGCTCTTCCACAACGGTGTCTACACGAAGACCGCCCTTCCCGGCTTCTCCGGCGGCGAGACCCACCCCTTCAGCGATTGGGTCATCACCAAAAAGCCTACCTGCACCGAGCCGGGCGAGAAACAGCGCAGCTGCACGGTCAGCGGCTGCGTCGTCACTGAGACGAAGGAGCTGCCCGCCCTCGGACATCAGTGGGGCGGCTGGACGCCTGTCGAAGGCGGCAGCCGCGAGTACCGCATCTGCACGGTCTGCAATGCGGTGGAGTACCGCGATGTCTCCCACAACAGCGGCATCAGCGACAGCAGCAGCGGCGACAGCACCATCTCCACCGGCCTGCGTATCCTCGACCCGGCCCAGGCCGACATCCTCCAGAACGCCCAGCTGGTCCGGCTGAATCAGATCAGCGATGTTCTCTACATCGATGTCTCCCATGAGACGGCGTCCCTGCAGGGCGTCCTTTCCGATTTGATCGGCCTCCGCTCTGAGAACATCGAGACCATTGTCTTCTCCACCGAACGCTGCACTTCCACCCTCTCCCTCTCCGATGTTGCAGCCCTCGGTGCGGGCGATACGCCTTTCACCCTCAGCCACAGCGGCTCCACCGCCACCTTCACCGTGGGCGGCGCAGACCACAGCGCGCTGCTGAGGTAAGCAGATTGCCATCCTCCATTCCTTCCACATAACGACCAAGGCCCCCGCAGTTCTGTTCCGGACTGCGAGGGCCTTGGCGTTTTATTCTGATAAAATCTTACTTCAGCTCCCGCTGTACGGCAGCAAAGTCCTCGAGGGTCAGGGCCTCGGGGCGGATGCGGGCGTCGAAGCCCGCCGCCTCGATGGCCGCGATGACCTTATCCTTCGGCAGTCCGAGGCCGCTGGCGATGGCGTTGGCGGCGGTCTTGCGGCGCTGGCCGAAAGCGGCACGGATGAGGGCGAAGTAGCCGTCCTCGTCCTCCACCTGTACGGCGGGAGTGGGGCGGATGTCCATCCGCACCACGGCGCTGGTGACCTTCGGGGCCGGGTAGAAGCTGCCCGGCGCGGCGGTGAACATCAGCTTTGAGGTGGCGTAGTAGCTCACGGCGCAGCTGATGGCGCTGGACGCCCGGGTGCCGGGGGCGGCGGCCAGACGGTCGGCGGCCTCCTTCTGCACCATGACGGTGAGGTTCCGGATGGGCAGGCGGTCGCCCAGCAGCTTCATGACGATGGGGCTGGTGATGTAGTAGGGCAGGTTGGCGCAGACAGCCACCGGCATCCCGGGGAACTCCTCCTCGATGAGGGCGCGGAGGTCTACCTTCAGAACATCCTGCAATACCAGCTTGAAGTTCTCCACGCCCGCCATGGTCTCGGCCAGCAGGGGCGGCAGGCGCTCGTCCACCTCGATGGACACCACCTTGGCGGCGCGCTGGGCCAGCTCTTTGGTCAGCACGCCGATGCCGGGGCCGATCTCCAGCACGCCCCAGCTCTTATCGACGCCGCTGGCGTCCACGATCTTGGGCGGCAGGCCGGGATTGATGATGAAGTTCTGTCCAAAGCCCTTGGAGAGCGCGAAATCGTATTTTTCGCACAGGGTGCGGATAACGGAGAGGTCGGTCAGCTCCGGCATAGTGGTTTTCCTTTCTGTTTTTCGGTTGTCATTTGGTAACGTACATGCCAAAGCCTCTCCCTTTGGGAGCAACAGCGATGACCGCCGCCAGCGGCGGAAACAGGGAGAAGCTGTTGGGGCCGCGGCCAGCAGGATGCGAGCGACAGCAAAGCAGACGCTGGGAGCCGCAACCCGGGCAGTGGCATCGCTTGCGATGACGGAGAGGGCAAGGCCGCAGAAAAATGGCCGCTGCACAGCGATAGGCAGCGGCCTTTGTCAGAGCAAGACCATCATAGCCTTGCCCTGTTCCATTTCAGCATCCTTGCCCTCTCAGGCGCTCACGCGCCAGCTCTCCCAAAGGGAGAGCCTTTTTTAAGATGCGCTTTCCGTGCTTGCAGCCTCCTGCTCCCCTTCCGCACCGGCCTCGGAGGAAGCCTCTGCCTCCCCTGCGGCCTCGCTGGAAGCGGTGCTCTCGGCTGCGGTCTCCGAAGAGGCTGCGGCGGAGTCGGCGGCGATGTCAGCGTCGTTCACGCCGCCCACGGTGGTGACGCCGGTGAGCTGCTGTGCGGTGCTGACGGCGCGCTGTATCTGCGGGTCCGTGTCGAGGGTGTAGTCATAGTAGCTGGCCTGCTCGTCGGCAGTCAGCGGACGCTCCACGTCCACGGTCAGGCCGGTGCCGTCGAAGCAGGAGCCGTCGCCGCAGATGAGCTTTGCCACCGTGACCACAACGGCACTGCCGTCCGAGAGGCGCTGGGGGCTGCTCTGGATGGTGCCTTTGCCCATCGTAGTGCTGCCCACGAGGCGGGTGCCGCACAGGGTGCGCAGGCTGGACGCAAAGAGTTCTGCCGCGCTGGCGGTGTTCTCGTTCACGAGGCAGACGGTGGGCTGGCTGATGACCGAGTCGCCGGTGCTGCTGCCCAGCAGGGTGCGGTTGCCTGCCTTATCCTCCGCGTAGGCCAACACGCCTTCCGGCGCGACGAGTTCGATGCAGCTGATGGCGTCGTCAAGGATGCCGCCGCCGTTGTCGCGCAGGTCGAAGATGAAGCTCTGGGCGCCGCTGGCGGTCAGGCTGCGGAGCGCAAAGTCCAGCTCACTGGGGGTGGAGTTGTCGAACTGCCAGATCTTGATATAGCCCACATTGCCCTGCACCAGCGCGGAATCGACGCTGTTGGCCGTAAAGCCGGAGTGGGTCAGATCAGCGGTGTGCTGGGCGTTCTCGCTGTCCAGCCAGCCTACATTGACGCTCGTGCCGCTCTCGCCCCGGAGTTTGTTCTGGACAGCCTCCACGCTGCCCAGACTTTTGATGTCTGCGCCGTCGATGGTGGTGATGTAATCGCCCCGCTGGAGGCCGGCTTCCTTGGCAGGAGACTCATCATACACTTTGATGACCTTGGCGTAGCCGGACTGGTCGATGGCCAGCTCCACGCCGATGCCCATCAGCTTGCCGCTCTGGGCGTTGAGCAGGTCGGTGTAGGCCGAGGCGGTGTAGTAGCGGGCGTACTTGTCGCCGGTACCCAGCAGATAACCGGCAGTCAGACGGTCGTACAGCACGGTCTCGTCGATGTCGTAGTAGTCGTTGGCGCGCACATAGCGGTCTACCTCGGCCACCTTGTTGTACATGCTCTCCTTTTCCTTCACGCTGGTGACGGTGTGGTCAAACAGCCGCATCGCCATCAGCATCGTGATGGAAAAAGTGACCGTCATTGCCAGAATGACGATGGTCACGGTCATCCCTACGGAAATTTTGCGGTTCATTCAATGTCCTCCCCAGTTCAGACCAAAAACATCAGGATGACACTGCCCAGTACCGACAGCAGGAACACTCCTGCCAGAATCAGACAGCCCACCCGAAGGATACGCTTGCGTTTTTGCTCGTTCATTTCGCCTTGTGGCCTCCTTTGACCCCTCGACTTCAATTACAGTTGTATTATCTTATCGGAATATAACCGCGGGGGTTGACCGCATTGGCCTTGGAGCCGCCCTTCCACACCTCGAGATGGAGGTGGTTGCCGGTAGAGTTGCCGGTGGAGCCCACATAGCCGATGAGGTCGCCCTGGTTGACATACTTGCCCGCCGACGTTGCCACCGAGCGCATATGGCCGTAGAGGGTGGAGTAGGCGTTGCCGTCTGTCATTTTGCCGTGATAGATGACGACATAGTTGCCATAGCCGCCGCTGGACCAGCCGGCCACCTGCACATAGCCGCTGGCGGCTGCGTAGATGGGAGTGCCTGCAGGGGCGGCAAAGTCGATGCCGGCGTGGAGCTTGTTGACGCCGGAGACCGGGTTCTTGCGCCAGCCGTACTCGCTGGAGATGCGGGTATAGCTCTTGAGCGGGCAGATAAAGCCGCTGAAGCTCAGCTGGGGCTTGCTGGCCGCTGCCGCTGCGATGAGCTTCTGGATCTCCTTCTTGACGGCCTCGTAGTTCATCTCGTCCGACTCGATGGCCGCCTGGGCGTTCTTCTGGGCCTGCTGGGCCTCAGCGGCGCTCAGACGGGCCTCCTTGACGCTGTTGTTGAGCTCGTTCTGCTTGGACTGCATCTGCTTGTTCTGGGCGTCCAGCTCAGCCTTTTTGTTCTGCAGCTGGGTGCGCTCCTCCACGAGCTGGGTGCGGTCGGCCACGAGGGCTTCCTTCGCAGCCTTCATGTTGTCGAGTATCTCGGTATCCTTCACCGAAATGTCCTGCATGACCTCATTGAAGGTCAGAAGCTCGTACAGATCGTTCACAGACCGGAGCATGGCGACGCTGCCGCCGTCCCGCAGCTCCTGCATCGCGGCCATATGGCTCTTGAAATCGTCCCACTGGTCGGCGATCTCCTGCTCTTTCTGGGCGATCTCATTCTGCTTGGCGGTGATCTCCTGCTCTTTGACGCCGATGCTGTTCTGCACCTCGGAGATCTGGCTCTTGAGGACGCTGATCTGGCTCTGGAGCACCGAGACTTTTTCCTTCAGCTCAGACTCGAGGGCCTTGGCAGCAGCTTCCTTCTTTTTGGCGTCGCTCAGCTCCGTCTTATGCTGCTTGATGGACGCAGAGATCTTGTCCAGCTTGTTTTGCAGCGAGCTCATGCTGGTGGCCGCACTGGCCGGGTAGACCGTCATGCTCAGCACGAGGCAGGCGGCGGCCAGAAAGGCGCAGGCGGCGCGCATCATGGCCGAATGGCCCGACGGCTTTGCGTGGCGGGGTGGATGATGCAGGACAAAGCCTGCGGAATGCTTGTCGTGGTACACAGTAGGCCCTCCTTACACGTTCAGGTGCTTGCGGATGGAGAACATACTGCCCAGACCGCCCACCAGAGCGCCGCTCGCGAGGCTGTAGGTCAGGATGGTGGGCCAGACATTTTCCAGCGGCACCAGAGCCGTACCCATGAGCATCTGCCACAGGCCGCCCAGCGTGGGCGACAGCTGAACGATGTAGGCATAGCCGCCGATGGTGGCAGCTGCCGTCAGGATGCCGGAGAGCAGGCCCATCGTCAGGCCCTCGATGACGAAAGGCAGGGTGACGAGGGCGTTGGTAGCGCCGACATACTTCATGATCTCGATTTCACGGCGGCGGGCAAAGACGCTCAGCCGGATGGTGGTACCCACCGTGATGATGCTGACAGCCATCAGCACCAGCACCAGACCGCGCCCGACCTTGGTGACAGCCTGCTGGACCTCCACAAAGGTCTTGGTCATCTCGATGGGAGCCGTGACGCTGTAGACGCCGCTGATGTTCTCGAACTGCTTGCTGATGGTCTCCATCTGGCTCAGATCAGACAGGGAGACGCGGTAATTGGCCTTAAAGGGGTTGTCGTTCTCGAACTCGTTCAGCAGGGCGGCATAGTCAGACATATAGCCCTTGTACTGGTTGAGGACGTCTTCTTTGGACATATACTGCACCCGGCTCACACCTGCGGTACCGCTGAGGGCATTGCCCACAGACTGGATGGTGGCGTCATCGGCCTCGGGGTCCACATAGACCACCATCTCGTTCTGGCTGCCCAGATAACTCACCATGCTGTCCACATTGACTTCAATAAGGCTGGCGAAGATGTTCAGGGTCATGCAGACGCTGAGGGAGGCGATGCAGGCGATGGTCATGGCCCAGTGCTTGCCGAGGTTGCGCACGCCGCGCCGGGTGAGGAACCCAAACGTAGAGATTTTCATACGTGTACCTCCTCGCCGAAGCTGGCCGGAACATCGGAGATGATGCGGCCCTGCTTCAGGGTGATGGTGCGGCGGTTGAAACGGCGCACCAGTTCATGCTCGTGGGTGACGACAAGCACCGTGATGCCCATCTCGCTGACACGTTCCAGCAGTTCCATCATCTCAAGGCTCATCTCGGGGTCGATGTTGCCGGTGGGCTCGTCCGCGATGACGAGGCGGGGGCTGTGGGCCAGAGCGCGGGCCACGGCCACGCGCTGCTGCTCACCGCCGGAGAGGAACTCGGGGTAGACCTTTGCCTTATCTTCCAGATGCACCAGCTCCAGCATGTAGTTGACGCGCTCTTTGATGTCTTTTTTGCCAATGTTGGTGACATGCATGGCAAACGCCACATTCTCGTAGACCGTCATGGTGGGGATGAGGCGGAAATCCTGGAAGATGATGCCCATCTGGCGGCGAAGGAAAGGCACTTTGCCCCGGCGCAGCCGGGCGACGTCCTTGCCGTCCACCATGACGCGGCCCTCGGTGGGCAGCTCTTCGCGGAGGATGAGCTTGAGCAGAGTGGACTTGCCGGCGCCGGAGTGGCCCACCAGAAAGACGAACTCGCCGTCGTCCACATGGAAGTCGATGTCCTCCAGAGCGGGAGTATCACTCCGTTTGTATATCTTGGTGACATGTTCAAAATCTATCATGAGTATCTTGCTCCTGAAAAATTTATTTGGCACAGAAGTTCCAGGCCATTACAAAAGAAACCGGCCAGCATCGGGGTCGAGCGGCCGGTTTCGGCGTCCGCAGCCGGAGCGGCTGAGACGAAATATCAATATTTGGCCGGGTTGTTGGACAGGTACTTCTTGACCATGAGCGCTACCTTGAACACGATAGCGTCGTCGAACTCACGCAGATCCAGACCGGTCAGCTTTTTGATCTTTTCCAGACGATACACCAGCGTGTTGCGGTGGACGAACAGGCCGCGGCTGGTCTCGGAGACGTTCAGGTTGTTCTCGAAGAAGCGCTGGATGGTGAACAGGGTCTCCTGGTCCAGGCTCTCGATGCTGCCCTGCTTGAACACTTCGCGCAGGAACATCTCGCAGACCGTGGTAGGCAGCTGGTAGATAAGACGTGCGATGCCCAGATTGTCGTAGCGGATGATCTGCTTCTCGGTGTCGAACACCTTGCTGACCTCCATGGCGATCTGTGCTTCCTTAAAGGAAGTAGCCAGGTCCTTCACGTTGGCGATGGGGGTGCCGATGCCCACGACAGCCTTGATGTAATGCTCGCCGGACAGGGTGTCCACGATGCTGGCGGCCAGCTTCTCCATATCGGTGCGGTCGATGCCCTTGCGGATCTCCTTGACCAGGACGGTGTCCGTCTCGCTGATGTTGAAGACGAAGTCCTTCTGCTTGTCGGGGAACAGGCTGCTCACCACATCGTAAGCGGAGATGTCGCCGCCGCTGGTGACGCGGACGATGAACACCACGCGGGAGACGTCGGTGGCAAAGTGGAGCTCACGGGCCTTGGCGTAGATGTCGCCGGGCAGGATGTTGTCCAGCACCACGTTCTTGATAAAGTTGGCCTTGTCGAACTTCTCGTCGTGATACTGCTTGATGCTCTGCAGGCTGATGGACAGCACGGCGGCAAACTGGCCCGCAGTCTCGTCCGCACCTTCCACAAAAACGGCATAATCGTTATGCTTTGCGCTGGAGAACTGCTGGTAGGTGTAGCCATCCCGCACGAAGCGGTCACCGGCCGTCAGACGCTCTGCCATAAAGCCCTCGCGCACCTCGCCGATCAGATTCAGCTCCGAGCAGGAGATGACAGCGCCGGTCTCATCCACCACGCCGACCACGCGGTCGATCGCGTCCTTCATCTGGTAGATCACGCTCTGAAATACTCTATTGGCCATAAATGGATACCCCTTTTCCTCTCTTGTGCAAACCGCAGGTGGGCTGGATTGTGATTTTTAACAATTTCGCCGCATTACATTTTATATTTTACACAAAAGAATTTACTTTTGCAACATATTTCACCAAAAAAAATTCTTCTTTCTTGTTGAAATTATCTTTCGGGGTCATTTTCGGGCCAAAAAGGGCCTTTCTGCGTGGTTCTGAGGGCTATTTTACCGGTAAAATGTGATACTTTTTTGAAAACCGGGTGAAAAGCAGTCCTTTACCCCGTGGTAATTTTCGCCACCTCGTCAGCTGTCAGCTCCCGCCACTGGCCCGGGGCAAGGCTCTCGTCCAGCGCAAGCCCGCCGATGGCGTCCCGGTGCAGGGCGTTGACGCCCGCACCGTAGACGCCGAACATCCGCTTGATCTGATGATACACGCCCTGCCTGAGCAGGACGCGGACCGTCAGCCCGTCGGGGGTGAGGGCGGACACTTCCGCCGGCGAAAGGGCCGTGCCGTCGGCAAGGGTGACGCCTGCGGCAAAGCCGGCCTTCATCTCTTCCGTCAGCGGGGTGTCGATGACGACGGTGTAGGTCTTGGAGACGTGGCGTTTAGGCGCGAGGATGTCGTGGGCAAAGCCGCCGTCGTCCGTCAGCAGGACGAAACCGGTGCTGGTCTTGTCCAGCCGCCCGGCCGGGAACAGCTCCCGCCGGGGATAGGCATCCCCCACCAGATCCACGACCGTCGTGTCCCGCTTGTCGGTGGAGGCACTGACGACGCCCTCGGGCTTGTTGAGCATAAGGTAGACGAACTGCCGGTAGGCCAGCGCCTTGCCGTCCACCGCCACGGCGTCAGCCTCTTTCAGCTGGGTGTCCCCTTTCTTGCAGACCGCGCCGTTGACCGTAACGCGGCCTTTCGCCAGCAGTGCCTTCGCCTCGCTCCGGGTGCATTGGGCCGTCTCGGCTAAATATTTATCGAGTCTCATGAAAACTCCTTCTGTGTGCAGAAAAGAGGCCGTTGCCTGCGGCAACAGCCTCTTTTCCTGTAAAATCACGTTTAGACGCTCAGGTTTGCGTGCTGTTCCACAGCATCCGGGTTGGCGTCAAAGATGGGCTTGAGGATGTGAGCAATGAACTCCTCCACCTGCTGGGGAGCGCGGCCCACAAAGTTCTCCGGCACAAGGCCCGCTACGATCTCTTCCTTGGTCAGACCAAAGGCCGGGTCGGCGGCGATGCGGTCCACCATGTCGTTGGGCAGACCCTCTTCCTTGACCTGCTTGCCGGCGGCGATGGCGTGCTGGCGCAGACGCTCGTGGAGCTCCTGACGGTTGCCGCCCTTCTCCACGGCCTGCATCATGATGTTCTCGCTGGCCATGAAGGGCAGCTCAGCCATCAGGCGGCTGCGCACGACCTTCGGGTAGACCACGAGGCCGTCGGTGACGTTGAGCATGATGTTCAGGATGGCGTCGGTGGCGAGGAAGCCCTCAGCCATGGCAACGCGCTTGTTGGCGCTGTCGTCCAGCGTGCGCTCGAACCACTGCGTACCGGTGGTGAAGCTTGGGTTGAGCACATCCACCATCAGGTAGCGGCTCAAAGCGCAGATGCGCTCGCAGCGCATGGGATTGCGCTTGTAAGGCATGGCGGAGGAACCGATCTGGTTCTTCTCAAACGGCTCTTCCATCTCCTTGAAGTTGGCCAGCAGGCGCAGGTCGGTGGCGAACTTCATGCAGCTCTGGCCGATGCCGGCCAGGGCGTTGAGGATGAAGGCGTCCACCTTGCGGCTGTAGGTCTGGCCGGACACCGGGATGACGGCCTCACAGTCGAAGCCCATCTCCTCAGCGATGGAAGCATCCACGGCGCGGATCTTGTCGGCGTCGCCCTTGAACAGCTCCATAAAGGAAGCCTGGGTGCCGGTGGTACCCTTGACGCCGCGCAGCTGCAGAGTTGCCAGACGGTGGTCGATCTCGCTGAGGTCCATCACCAGCTCGTTGGCCCACAGGGTGGCGCGCTTGCCCACGGTGGTGGGCTGGGCGGGCTGGCAGTGGGTGTAGGCCATGCAGGGCATATCCTTGTACTCCTCGGCGAACTTTGCCAGCTTTGCCAGCACGCCGATGAGCTTCTTGCGCACCAGCTCGAGACCCTGACGCATCACGATGATGTCGGTATTGTCGCCGACATAGCAGCTGGTGGCACCCAGATGGATGATGCCTGCCGCCTTGGGGCACTGCTGGCCGTAAGCGTAGACATGGCTCATGACGTCGTGGCGCACCAGCTTTTCCCGCTCGATGGCGACTTCATAGTTGATGTCGTCCACATGAGCTTCCAGCTCGGCCACCATCTCGGAGGTGATATTGGTCAGGCCCTGCTTCATCTCGGCCCGGGCCAGGGCCACCCACAGGCGGCGCCAGGTGCGGAACTTGTTGTCGTCCGAGAAGATGTACTGCATCTCATCGGAGGCATAACGGGTGGAAAAGGGGCTGATATAACGGTCATGCTGAGACATTGGTTGTTTCCTCCTGAAAATGACTCCCCCAGTCGCCTTCCGGCGACAGCCCCCTCGGTGAGGGGGCCTTTCAGCCTCCCTCTCTGAGGGAGGTGGCATCGCGTCAGCGATGCCGGAAGGAGGTTTTCTCCTATTTTACCATCAAATCTTGAAATAGTCCACGCCGCCCTCGAAAATAGGCTGATACTTGTCGCCGGTGACGTTCTTGTACAGGTACTCGCCGCTGCGCTCCGAATGGCCCATCTTGCCGAAGACACGGCCATCCGGGCTGGTGATGCCCTCGATGGCGAGGACGGAGCCGTTGGGGTTGTACTTCATGTCCATGCTGGGGCTGCCGTCCTGATCGACGTACTGGGTCGCGATCTGGCCGTTGGCGATGAGGGTGTCCAGCACGCTCTGAGGTGCCACGAAGCGGCCCTCACCGTGGCTGATGGCCACGGTGTGCTGGTCGCCCACGCTGCACTTGGACAGCCAGGGGCTGCCGGTGGAGGCGATGCGGGTGCGCACCAGCATACTCTGGTGGCGGCCGATGGTGTTGAAGGTCAGGGTCGGGTCGCAGGCCGTGATGGGGCGGATGTCGCCGTAAGCGGCCAGGCCCAGCTTGATGAGGGCCTGGAAGCCGTTGCAGATGCCCAGCATCAGACCATCCCGGTGCTGCAGCAGGTCGCGGACTGCCTCAGTGACCGCAGGATTGCGGAAGAAGGAGGCGATGAACTTTGCGCTGCCGTCCGGCTCGTCGCCGCCGGAGAAGCCGCCGGGCAGCATGACGATCTGGCTCTCGTTGATGGCCTTGACCAGTGCCTCGCAGCTGGCGGTGACGTCAGCGGGGGTCAGGTTGCGGATGACCAGCACCTCGGGGTCCGCACCGGCGCGGGCAAAGGCGTGGGCGGTGTCATACTCGCAGTTGGTGCCCGGGAAGACCGGGATGATGACCTTCGGCTTTGCCACGCCGATCTTGGGCGCAGCGGGGGCGGTCAGGCTGCCGTCGATCTTCTCGACGGCGGGGCCGGCCTTGCGGTAGGGATAGACGGGCTCGAGCTTGCTCTCCCAGATCTCCTGCAGCTGAGCCATATCCAGCTTGTCGCCGCAGCACTCGAAGGTGTAGTCTGCGGTGGTCTCGCCCAGCAGCTCACCAGCCGGGGCGTCAGAGACCATCTCCAGCACGATGGAGCCGTACATGGGGGCAAACATCTCGGCGGTGGTCATGTTGGTCATCATCTTGAAGCCGATGCGGTTGCCCAGACCCATCTTGAAGAGAGCCTCGGCCAGACCGCCATAGCCCACAGAGGAAGCAGCGGCCACCATGCCATCTTCCATCATCTGCTCAACTTTCTTGTAGTTGGCCTTCAGGGAGAAGAAGTTGGGGCAGCCGGTGACGGGGTCCAGGATGGGCCGGATGAGGACGACGGTGCTCTCAGGCTTCTTGAACTCGGTGGAGACGACGCGGCCGGCCTTGCCGATGGCGGTTGCGAAGGACACCAGCGTGGGAGGCACATCCAGCTGCTCGAAGGAGCCGGACATGCTGTCCTTACCGCCGATGGAGGCGATGCCGAGGCCGATCTGCGCGTCCAGTGCGCCCAGCAGAGCGGCCAGCGGCTTGCCCCAGCGCTCCGGGGAAGTGCCAAGGCGCTCGAAGTACTCCTGGAAGGTCAGGTAGGCGTCCTCATAGCGGAAGCCGGAGGCCACCAGCTTGGTCACACTCTCGACGACGGCCATCCGTGCGCCCACATACTGGTTGGCGCTCATGAGGTAGGGGTTGTAGCCCCATGCCATGCCGGAGCAGGTGTTGGTCTCGCCGTCCACGGGCAGCTTTGCGACCATGGCGTTCTGGGGGGTCAGCTGGCATGCGCCGCCGAAGGGCATCAGCACGGTGGCCGCGCCGATGGTGGAGTCGAATCGCTCAGAAAGGCCCTTCTTGCTGCAGACGTTCAAATCGCCCACCATGTTCTTCATCTTCTGCTCGAAGGTCACGCCGGCCCACTGGGGCTGCCAGACAGTCCCCTTCTCGATGTGGACGTTCTGATGCTTCTCAGCGCCGTTGGAGTTCAGGAACTCGCGGCTGATGTTGACGATGGACTTGCCGTTCCACACCATGTTCAGGCGCTTTTCCTCGGTGACCTTTGCCACGGGGGTGGCCTCAAGGTTCTCCTCGGTGGCGATGGCGATGAACTTGTCCACGTCCTCAGGGGCCAGAGCCACGGCCATACGCTCCTGGCTCTCGCTGATGGCCAGCTCGGTGCCGTCGAGGCCGTCATACTTCTTGGTGACCTTGTTCAGGTCGATATACAGGCCGTCGGCCAGCTCGCCGATGGCGACAGAGACGCCGCCGGCACCGAAGTCGTTGCAGCGCTTGATCATCTTGCAGGCGTCCTCGCGGCGGAACAGGCGCTGCAGCTTGCGCTCGATGGGGGCGTTGCCCTTCTGGACCTCAGCACCGCAGTGCTCGAGGCTGTCCAACTTGTGGGCCTTGGAGGAACCGGTGGCACCGCCGATGCCGTCGCGGCCGGTGCGGCCGCCCAGCAGGACGATGACGTCGCCGGGAGCGGGGCATTCGCGGCGGACGTGGGAAGCGGGCGTTGCGCCCACAACAGCGCCGATCTCCATCCGCTTTGCCACATAGCCGGGGTGATAGATCTCATCCACCTGACCGGTAGCAAGGCCGATCTGGTTGCCGTAGGAGGAATAACCGGCGGCAGCGGTGGTCACCAGCTTGCGCTGGGGCAGCTTGCCGGGCAGGGTCTCACTGACGGGCTTGAGGGGATCGCCTGCGCCGGTGACGCGCATGGCCTGATAGACGTAGCTGCGGCCGGACAGCGGGTCACGGATCGCACCGCCGATGCAGGTGGCAGCGCCGCCGAAGGGCTCGATCTCCGTCGGGTGGTTGTGGGTCTCGTTCTTGAAGAGGAACAGCCAGTCCTCGTCCTTGCCGTTGACGTCGCACTTGATCTTCACGGTGCAGGCGTTGATCTCCTCAGACTCGTCGAGGTTCTTCAGGATGCCCTTCTTTTTCAGTTCCTTGGCACCGATGGTGGCCAGGTCCATCATGCAGCGGGGCTTGTTCTCACGGCCAAGGTCGGCGCGCATGGCCATGTAGCGGTCGAAGGCCTCCTGCACCACGGCATCGTCGATCTGGACGTCGTCCAGAATGGTTCCGAAGGTGGTGTGGCGGCAGTGGTCCGACCAGTAGGTGTCGATCATCTTGATCTCGGTGATGGTCGGGTCGCGCTTCTCAGAGCGGAAATACTCCTGGCAGAACTTGATGTCGCCCAGGTCCATGGCGAGGCCCTTCTCGTCGATGAACTTTTTCAGGCCTGCCTCATCCAGCTCGTTGAAGCCGTCCAGCACCTCCACTTCGGTGGGGACGGGATACTCCATCTTCAGGGTAGCCCTGGTGTCCAGCGAAGCCTCGCGGGCCTCCACCGGGTTGATGACGTATTTCTTGATCTCAGCCACCTGCTCATCGGTCAGGGTACCTTCCAGCAGGTAGACGCGGGCAGAGCGCACCAGCGGGCGGTCGCCCTGGCTGATGAGCTGGATGCACTCGGCGGCAGAGTCGGCGCGCTGGTCGAACTGGCCGGGCAGATACTCCACGGCGAAAGACACGCCGTCGGAGACGGGCAGCTCGGCATAGGTGTTATCCACCGGCGGCTCACTGAACACGGTGGGGACGCACTGCTCAAACAGAGCCTCGTCGATGCCCTCCACGTCGTAGCGGTTGAGCAGACGCAGACCGTTCAGCTCCTTGATGCCCAGCAGAGAGACGAGCTCATTGCGCAGGCTCTGGGCCTCGCCGTCGAAGCCGGGTTTCTTTTCAACATAGATACGATATACCATTGGGAAATCCCCCTTGTTGTCAGCCCTCTCAGCCACCTTCGGTGACAGCTCCCCCAAAGGGGGAGCCACTGGCGTGTCGGTCAGGCCGCACAGCCTGAGAGGAGTTTTATTTTACCAGAAACAGAAGTGTTCCGCTGTCCAGATTCACGACATCTTAACAGGTATTATTGTTCAGAAGCTGCTTTTCTTGACAACAGCGCACTGTATTTTGCGGCATATATGCTTTCAGCAGTCAGCTCAGAGCTTCCCGGCCTGCCAAAGCCTCTCCCTTTGGGAGAGGTGGCATTGCGAAGCAATGACGGAGAGGGCAGGCCCGGTGCGACAAAGCCGCCGCACAGCGATAAGCAGGCCCTTCGTCAGCGCGATGCTATCGCCGTGCCTGCGCATCTTTGTCAGCATCCTTGCCCTCTCAGTCACCTTCGGTGACAGCTCTCCCAAAGGGAGAGCCTTCAGAGCTGCGTTTACTGCTTCTCTGCCAGCGCTTTCAGCGCCCGCATCCCGATGTCGGTGCGCTTGTGCAGCTTGTCGAAGTGGACGTGCTCCGCCGCCTCGTAGGCGATGGAGATGGCGCGGGGCAGGCCGGGCGCAGTGGCCGTCACACCCAGCACACGGCCGCCGTTGGTGACGAGCTGGCCGTCCTCGGTGATGGCCGTGCCGGAGTGGTAGACCGTGACGTTCGGCTCATCGGGCAGCTGGCCGTCCACCAGACCGGTGATGGGCTTGCCCTTCTCGTAGGCCACCGGGTAGCCGCCGGAAGCGAGGATGACGCAGGCGGCAGCGCCGTCGGAGAACCTGACCTCGGTGTCGGCCAGCGTCCCCTCGGTGCAAGCGGTCATGACCTTGAGCAGGTCGCTTTCCAGCAGGGGCAGCACCACCTGAGTCTCAGGGTCGCCGAAGCGGCAGTTGTACTCGATGACCTTCGGGCCGTCCGGGGTGAGCATCAGGCCGAAGTAGAGGCAGCCCTTGAAGGGGCAGCCCTCAGCGTTCATGGCCTTGATGGTGGGCAGGAAAATTTTCTCCATGCACTCGGCAGCGATGGCCGGAGTGTAATAGGGGTTCGGCGCGACGGTACCCATGCCGCCGGTGTTCAGGCCGGTGTCGTGGTCGTTGGCGCGCTTGTGGTCCATGGAGGAGACCATAGGCTTGACCACCTTGCCGTCGGTGAAGCTCAGCACACTGACCTCAGGGCCGGTGAGGAACTCTTCCACCACGACGTGGTTGCCGGAAGCGCCAAACTTCTTGTCCAGCATGATCTCCTTGACGCCCTCGGCGGCCTGCTCTTCGTTCTCGCAGATGAGGACGCCCTTGCCCAGCGCAAGGCCGTCGGCCTTGATGACCACGGGGTATTTGCCCTCAGCCTTGATATACTCCATGACCTTGGCGGGGTCGTCGAAGGTCTCATACTTTGCGGTGGGGATGCCGTACTTCTTCATGAGGTCTTTCGAAAAGACCTTGGATGCCTCGATGCGGGCAGCGGCCTTGTCCGGGCCGAAGGCCGGGATGCCGACTGCCGCCAGCGCATCCACCATGCCCAGTGCCAGCGGGTCGTCCTGAGCCACCACGACATAGTCGAACTTTTCCGTCTCCGCAAAGCCGACCATCGTTTCCACATCGGTGGCCTTGATGTTGACGCAGTGGGCGTCATAGCCGATGCCGCCGTTGCCGGGCGCACACCAGACTTCGCCGCAGTCGGGGCTCTTCTTCAATGCCTTGATGATGGCGTGCTCGCGTCCGCCGCCGCCAACGACCAGAATTTTTTTTGCCATTTTTATAACCTCCCAAACAGGTTATTGTTTTTCTGACATTTTCCCTTCGCAGAAGGCTCTCCCTTTGGGAGAGCTGGCGCGCAAGCGCCTGAGAGGGCAAGCCCGGTACGACAATGCCGCCGCACAGCGATAGGCAGACTCTTTGTCAGAGCGATATTATCGCCGTGCCTGCGAATTTTTCTCAGCGTCCTTGCCCTCTCCGTCACCTCCGGTGACACCTCTCCCAAAGGGAGAGGCTTTTTAGTGATGGAACAGCCGGATGCCGCAGAATGCCATTGCGATGCCGTACTTGTTGCAGGTGTCGATGACCTGCTGGTCGCGGATGGAGCCGCCGGGCTGGACGATGGCCGTCACGCCGGAACGGCGTGCGCGCTCGATGTTGTCGCCGAAGGGGAAGAACGCATCCGAGCCGAGGCAGACGCCGGTGACATGGCTCAGGTACTCTTTCTTTTCCTCAGCGGTCAGCGGCTCGGGCTGACGGGTGAAGGTCTCGGCCCAGACATCGTCGCCGATGACGTCCTCGGGGGTGTCGCCGATGTAAACATCAATGGCGTTATCACGGTTGGGCTTTGCCACATCGTCACGGAAGGGCAGCTCCAGCACCTTCGGCATATGGCGCAGCTGCCAGTTGTCGGCCTTCTGGCCTGCCAGACGGGTGCAGTGGATACGGCTCTGCTGGCCGGCGCCCACGCCGATGGTCTGGCCGCCTGCGGTGTAGCAGACGCTGTTGGACTGGGTGTATTTCAGGGTGATGAGGGCAATGATGAGGTCGCGCTTCTGCTCCTCGGTCACGGTCTTGTTCTCGGTGACCCAGTTGGTCAGCATGGTGTCGGCGTTGATGGCCAGCTCGTTGCGGCCCTGCTCGAAGGTGATGCCGTAGACCTGCTTGTGCTCCACGGGGTTCGGCTTGTAGGCCGGGTCGATGGCGACCACGTTGTAATTGCCCTTCTTCTTTCCGGCGAGGATGGTCAGTGCCTCCGGCTCATAGCCCGGGGCGATGATGCCGTCAGACACTTCGTGCTGGATGAGCTTTGCAGTCGGCACATCGCAGACGTCAGAGAGGGCGATCCAGTCGCCGAAGGAGGACATCCGGTCCGCACCGCGGGCGCGGGCATAAGCGCAGGCCAGCGGCGAAAGCTCCATGTCCGGGGCAATGTGATACATCTTCCGCTCCACATCGGTCAGGGGCAGGCCGAGAGCTGCGCCGGCCGGGGAGACGTGCTTGAAAGAAGCGGCAGCGGGCAGGCCGCAGGCCTCCTTCAGCTCCTTGACCAGCTGGATGGAGTTCAGGGCATCCAGAAAATTGATGTAGCCGGGCTTGCCGTTCAGGACGGTGACGGGCAGGTCAGAGCCATCCTCCATATAGATGCGGCTGGGCTTCTGGTTGGGGTTGCAGCCGTACTTCAGTGCGAGTTCATTCATTGGTGCATCCTCCTTGTGTCTTAGATTATTCTTCCTCGGCGTCGAGCTTTTTGAGCAGTTCCAGCTCTTCGGGCAGCAGCTCCGGCTCCTCAGGGTCGTCGAGGTCGCTGCACACAGCGTCGTATTTGTTGAAGATCATGTCTCCGCTCTCGCCGGTCTCCAGGTCGATGACCCGGGCGAAGAGGCTGACCTTGTTGTCGGGGTTCAGGTTCTGCCACAGGCCGTGGGCGAAGTCGCCGATGGTGCGGGGGCAGGCGAAGCGGAGCGGCTCCCCCTCAAAGCTGGGGATGGGGTTGCCGTTGTGCTTGTAGGTGCTGATGAAGTGGCCTTCACCGGCCACGGGCTGGGGGTAGTCGAAGAAATAGCGCTGGACGCTCTCACCGTTGCCGTCGGCAGACTTGAGGATGCTCATCTGGTAGCTGCCGTCTGCGTACACCACAGCGGAGATGCGGGGGGTGTAGTTGGGCTCGTCCGGCTCAAAGGTGCGGGTGCGCAGGGCGTCGGCAAAGCTCTTGCCCCGGCTCATCTCGTCAAAGATAGTGTCGGTCTGGTCGCCGTTGGTGACGATATGGGTCTTGCCGAGGGTCAGCACGGGGTTATAGATGATGAGGCTGGGGTCCTCGAGCTTGGCCGGGTCGGCAGCCATGGTGCAGATGCCTCCGCGCTCCGGCACCGGGTCGAAGACGCGGTTGCGGCTGTTCTCGCTGCGGCCCATGATGAAATAGCCGATGAACATCTGACGGCCATCCGGGGCCTTTGCCACGGCGATGCCGCGGCCGGGGTACTCGTTCGCGGCCAGATATTCGTTCAGGTTGATTTTTTCCATGTCAAATTCTCCTATTACGGAACTCCCCCAGTCGCCTGCGGCGACAGCCCCCTCGGAGAGGGAGCCTCAAGCCTCCCTCCTTGAGGGAGGTGGCACGCCGTCAGGCGTGACGGAAGGAGTTTTTACTTTATCTCTCCGCTGCACACCATTGCCACAGCCTTCGGCAGCAGCTTCCATTCAGCCTGCTCCATCACACGCTTCTGCAGCACCTCGGGGGTGTCGCCGGGCAGGATGTCCACGGCCTTCTGCAGCAGGATCGGCCCGCCGTCGCACTCCTCATTGACGAAGTGGACGGTAGCGCCCGTCACCTTGCAGCCCCGGGCCAGCGCGGCCTCGTGGGGGCGCAGGCCGTACATTCCCGGCCCGCAGAAGGACGGGATGAGGGCGGGGTGGATATTCAGGATGCGGCGGGGATAGGCCTCGATGACGCTGGGGCCTAACACGGACAAAAAGCCCGCCAGGACCACAAGGTCAATGTTATGTTCTTTCAGCGTTTTCAGCAGTGCGGCGTCAAAATCCTCACTGGAAGCGTAATCCTTCCGGCGGACCACCACACCCTCGACGCCCGCATTGGCGGCGCGTTCCAGCGCGTAGACGCCGGGTTTGGAGGCCACGACAAGCCTGATCTTGCCGTTGGGGTTCTCGCCCCGGGCCTCGCTGTCCAGCAGCGCCTGCAAATTGGTGCCGCCGCCGGACACTAACACTGCAATGTTCAGCACAGCTCGACACCCTCACCTTCTGCGATGACGCCCAGACGGTAAGCTTCCGGCTCACCGTTGGCATGGAGGATCTCCAGTGCCTTGTCGGCCTGCTCAGCGGGGACGGTCAGCACCATGCCGACGCCCATATTGAAGGTGTTGAACATATCGTGCTCAGAGATGCTGCCGGTCTTCTGCATCAGGTGGAAGAGGGCCGGGGTGCGGACATCCTCCTTCTTGATGCGGGCGCAGCAGCCCTTCTTCAGGCTGCGGGGGATATTCTCGTAGAAGCCGCCGCCGGTGATGTGAGAGATGCCCTTGACGTCCACTTCCTCCAGCACCTTCAGCACAGGCTTGACGTAGATCTTGGTGGGAGCCAGCAGGGCCTCGCCGAGGGTCTTGCCGCCCAGCTCTGCGGGGGCCGTCTTCAGGACGGCGGGGTCGCCGTCGATGTCAAAAATTTTGCGCACCAGCGAGAAACCATTGGAATGGACGCCGGTGGAGGGCAGGGCGATGATGACATCGCCGGGCTTCATGGTCTCGTTATTGAGGATCTTTTTCTTGTCCACAACGCCCACGGTGAAACCGGCCAGATCGTACTCGTCCTCCGGCATCATGCCCGGGTGCTCAGCGGTCTCGCCGCCCACCAGAGAGCAGTCGGCCTGGACGCAGCCCTCGGACACGCCCTTGACGATCTCGGCGATCTTCTCGGGGATGTTGCGGCCGCAGGCGATGTAGTCGAGGAAGACCAGCGGTTTTGCACCGGCGCAGATGACGTCGTTGACGCACATAGCCACGCAGTCGATGCCGATGGTGTCGTGCTTGTCCATGATCATGGCGATCTTCAGCTTGGTGCCGACGCCATCGGTGCCGGAGATGAGGACGGGGTGCTTGTAGCCGGTGCAGTCCAGCTCAAACAGGCCGCCGAAGCCGCCCAGACCACCGATGCAGTGCTCGTTCATGGTGCGGGCCACATACTGCTTCATGAGTTCGACCGAACGATAGCCGGCGGTGATGTCCACACCTGCGGCTGCATAGCTTTCCGAATAGCTCTTTTCCATTGTTACTCTCCTAACTTTTTCTCGTCCTTGGGACGGTCATTCAGGTGGCGTTCATGAATATCGGTGGAAAGCACCTCTTCCGGCTTCACAGCATATTTGCCGGTGAAGCAGGCGGTGCAGAAGCCGCAGTTGGCGTTCTGGGCCAGCTGGACGACGTGCTCCGTGGAGAGGTAGCCCAGCGTATCGGCGCCAATGATCTCGTTGATCTGGTCCACCGTGCGGCCGGTAGCGACCAGAAGCTTCTGGTCGGGGATGTCGGTGCCGAAGTAGCAGGGATATTTGAAGGGGGGTGCCGAAACGCGGAAGTGGACTTCCTTTGCTCCGGCGTCCCGCAGCAGCTTGATGATGCGGGCAGAGGTGGTGCCGCGCACGATGGAGTCATCCACCAGCACGACCCGCTTGCCCTTGACGGTGCTGGTCACGACGTTCAGCTTGATGCGGACGCTGTTCTCGCGCTGCTTCTGGCTGCCCTGGATGAAGGTGCGGCCGATGTACTTATTTTTAATAAAGCCGATGCCGTAGGGGATGCCGCTCTCCTGGGAGTAGCCAAGGGCGGCGTCGAGGCCGGAGTCCGGCACACCGATGACCACATCGGCCTCCACGGGGTGTTCCTGGGCTAGGAAGCGGCCTGCCTGCTTGCGGGCCTCATGCACCGAGCTGCCCTCGATGATGCTGTCGGGGCGGGCGAAATAGATGAACTCGAAGACGCACATCTGGCGGTCGGGGCGGCCGCAGTGGTCTTTGATGGAGCGCAGCTCCCCGGTCTTGGTGTCGGTGATGACGATCTCGCCGGGTTCCACGTCCCGCAGCAGGGTCGCGCCCACGGCGTCCAGCGCGCAGCTCTCGCTGGCAAAGACGTAGCCGCCGCCCGGCAGGGTGCCGATGCAGAGAGGGCGATAACCGCGGGGGTCACGGGCCGCGATAAGCTTAGTGGCCGACATGACCACGAGGCTGTAAGCACCTTCGAGGACGTCCATCGTCTTGCTGATGGCGATCTCGATGCTGCCCATCCGCAGGCGGTTGCGGGTGACGAGGTAGCAGATGACCTCGGTATCGGAGGAGCCATGGAAGATGGCACCCTCGTTTTCCAGCTGGCGGCGCAGCTCCAGAGCGTTTGTCAGATTGCCGTTGTGGCAGAGGGCCATGGTACCCCGGCCATGGCGGACGATCATGGGCTGGGCGTTGGCCCGGATGCGGCTGCCGGAGGTAGCGTAGCGGACATGGCCGGTGGCCATGTGGGCCGTGGGCTTTGCCAGCGAGCCCAGCACCGCCGGGGTGAACACCTCATTGACAAGGCCGAGGTCCCGGTGGCCGTTGATGACGCCGTCGTCGTTCACGGCGATGCCGCAGCTCTCCTGTCCGCGATGCTGCAGCGCGTACAGGGCCGAGTAGGCGGCAGCGGCCACGTCCTCGGTGCCGGCACGGTCATAGATGCCGAAAACGCCGCACTCTTCGTGAAGCGGGTATGCAAAATCAGACATTACAGTTCCTCGATCTCTTTCTGCAGTTTTTCTTCCTTGGCCGCGATCTGCCGGGCCATGGCGGCGCGTTCAGCATCCAGCTTCGCAGCCAGTGCCTCATCGCCGAGGGCCAGGATCTCAGCAGCCAGCCAGGCGGCGTTCTTTGCGCCGTTCAGGGCCACTGTGGCCACCGGGATGCCGCTGGGCATCTGGACGGTGGCCAGCAGAGCGTCCAGGCCGTCCATCGCGCCGCCCTTCATCGGGATGCCGATGACCGGCAGGGTGGTGTTTGCGGCAAAAGCACCGGCCAGATGGGCCGCCATGCCTGCTGCGCAGAGGATGACGCCGAAGCCGTTGGCCCTGGCATTCTTTGCAAACTCCGCTGCCTCGGCAGGGGTGCGGTGGGCCGACAGGATATGTGCCTCAAAGGGGATGTCCAGCGCCTTGAGCTGGGCGCAGGCACCTTTCACCACCGGCCAGTCGCTGTCTGAACCCATAATGACTGCCACTTTACGAATCATCTGTATCCAACCTCTCTTTCTCTATCTCCCGCGACGAAAAACAAAAAAGGCTGTGATGCACTTACACCACGGCCTTTTATTTCATTCTGGACAGACTGGACCCGCAGCAGGTTACACGGAGTCCCTGATGCATTCCCGTACCGGGACGGCACATGATACCCAGCAGCTCATTTCGCATTCTGCTCATCCTCCGCAAACCTCGTTGTCCACGCTGTTCTTCTCCGGCTGAAAAAGAGTTCATGCGCTCTTCCGTCCGCCGTCTGACTACAGTATACGGCAAAAAAACGCCTTTGCAAAGAGCGTTCGGACAAATTTTCCCTTGTGTTCTCTGCTGTCAAAAAACTTTCAAAAATTTTGTGCAGTTTCGACACTGTTTTTCTTTTTAAGTACGACTTATCAGAAAATCTTTTTATAATAAATATCCTCTTAAAGGCTCTCCCCTTGGGAGGGCTGGCGCGAAGCGCCTGAGAGGGCAGGGATGCCAAAGACAAAGCCTCTGCACAGCGCTAATATCTCTCTGACCAAAAGTCTGCTTATCGCTGCGCGGTGGGTTTATCGTACCAGGCTTTCAGAAGATGATCTTTGCCGTAGTCGCCCGTGCGGCCTTGATGAGGTCGGCAGGAGCGCAGCAGACCTGCGTACCGATGCGCCCGCCGGAAACGTAGACCTTCGGCTGGCTCAGTACGCTCTCATCGAAGACGGTGGTGTACTGCTTTTTCATGCCCACCGGGCTGCAGCCGCCCCGGACATAGCCGGTGACTTTGTTGATGTCAGCGACGTGTATCATCGCCACACTTTTTTCGCCCACGCTGCGGGCGGCGGCTTTCAGATCCAGCTCCGCCGCCACCGGGATGACGAAGACGAAATAGTTCTTGCTGTTCCCCTGCGTCACCAGCGTCTTGTAGACGCAGGCAGGGTCTTCGCCGATGCTGGCGGCGACAGTCACGCCGTCCACGGCCACGCCCTCTTCGTGGGGATATTCATGCGCGGTGTAGGCCACCTTGGCCCGCTCCAGAATGCGCATGGCGTTGGTTTTTGCTTCTTTGCCCATATGTAAGACCTCTATTATTATATTAACCTCTCCGTCACGCCTGACGGCGTGCCACTGCCCGGGTTGCGGCACCCAGCATCCGCAGCGCTTTGCTTGCGTCTTGCTGGCCGCGGCCCCAACAGCGACTCCCTGTTTCCGCCACTGGCGGCGGTCGTCGTTGTTGCTCCTACCGAGGGGAGGCCTTGGCATAGCGGAAAACTTCTCCTCTTCGCCAAGGGGAGCTATCGAGCGAAGCGAGACTGAGAGGTTGAGTCTAGATTTATTTTACCACTTTCTCTCCCAAAATTCAAAAAATTTCGGAAAGGCTATTGACTTCAGGAAACTGAAGTGCTATGCTATGTCCATGCTCAATCACTTCACGATACTGAAGTTTGCAATACGGAAACATCAACGGCAAGGCGGCCTCATCTCCCCTGCCGTACCAGAACAGGAAAAGGAGAACCCGCCATGATCATCGTACTCAAACAGGACGCCCCCAAAGAGAAAGTCCATGAATTCTGCACCGAGCTGGAAGGCATGGGCCTGCAGATCAACGACTCCAAGGGCAGCGACACCCACATCCTCGGCCTCATCGGCGACACCAAGGCCATCGCCGAGAGCTGGGTGCTGGCAAACCCGGTGGTCGAGTCCTGCCGCCGCGTGTCGGAGCCCTACAAGAAGGCCAACCGCAAGTTCCACCCGGACGACAGCGTCATCGACGTGGAGGGCGTGAAGATCGGCGGCGGCAGCTTTGCCGTCATCGCCGGCCCCTGCAGCATCGAGAGCGAGGAGCAGATCACCTACTGCGCCCAGCGCGTCAAGGCAGCCGGTGCTTCCCTGCTGCGCGGCGGTGCGTTCAAGCCCCGCACTTCCCCCTACTCCTTCCAGGGGATGCGCAGCGAGGGTCTCGACCTGCTCAAGCTGGCCCGCCGTGCCACCGGCTCCCCCATCGTCACCGAGATCATGAACACCGAACATCTGCCCCTCTTCGAGAACGTAGACCTCATCCAGGTAGGCGCCCGCAATATGCAGAACTTCGAACTGCTCAAGGCTGTAGGCCGTCAGAAAAAACCTGTCCTGCTCAAGCGCGGCCTCGCCAACACCCTCGAGGAGTTCGTCATGAGCGCCGAGTACATCATGGCCGAGGGCAACGAGAACGTCATTCTCTGCGAGCGCGGCATCCGCACCTTTGAGACCAGTATGCGCAACACCCTCGACCTCGCCGGCGTGGTCATGCTCCACAAGATGACCCACCTGCCCGTCATCGTAGACCCCAGCCACGCCTGCGGCCACGCATGGATGGTGCCTCAGCTGGCCAAGGCCGCTGTCGCCGCCGGTGCCGACGGCCTGATGATCGAAGTCCACAACGACCCCGCCAAGGCCAAGTGCGACGGCGCACAGAGCCTAACCCCCGACCAGTTCGATGAGCTGATGGGCTTCATCCGTAAGGAAGTAGGGTTCTTCGGCAAGAAGATGAACTAAGTTACGCTTTCAGCGTTGACAATTCACGCTGAAACGATTATACTACAAATAAAGAAGGCACTGTCCCACAAATGGTCAGCGCTCTTCCGGCGTTAAGTCAAAAAGAATGACCGCTTGCTTTCTGAGGGCAGAGGCGGTCATTTCTTTTTGTTGTTAAAAATGGTCCAACTGATCTCAAAGGTAATGTAGATTGCCCCGCCGAGAAGCGTAAGCAACAATACGACCTGTTCAAACGTCATGGAACATCCCCCCTTTCGCTCTCGCGTCAGGGGAAGCAAAAAGATATTCGTCTCCACTGGCGCTTCGCCGGAGGAGCGTGACCACCTGCATTTGCAGACAGTGCCTGCCGCCATTTCTGACGGCAGTTTCAGAATATCACAACTTTTGACAAAACACAATAGCGTCTTTCTTGTTCGACTGCTGCCCGCTTTGCAAAAAGGGTCGGCAGTCGTTTTCTTTTCCTGTTATCTGTGCTATACTATAGTATATTTACAAAAAACTTCACTCTGAAAGAAAGAGGTTCACACTATGAAAGCACATATCGCACGCAACCAGAACGCCGGCGTTCCGCTGGCGCTGGGCTGGAACCTGTCCGCCGCCGACCGGGGCATCCTCGAGGGGATGGCTCCCGCCTTCGGCATGAAGCTGCTTCCCGTCTCCCCTGCCGATGCAGGCAAGACCGTCGCCCAGCTGCTGGGCGAGGTGGAGATGAAAGCCTCCCGCACCCTCGTGCTGGAACCGGGCGCTTACCCTCCCGCACTGGTGCTGGCGAACTTCAAGGAGAAAGACCTCGACACCCTGCTGGACCTCATGAAGCAGGCACAGGTGAACATCCCCCTCAAGGCCGTGGTCACCCCGTCCAACAAGAACTGGGTCTTCGGCGACCTGCTGGCCCACCTGTCGGAAGAGCATGCCACCTTCACCGCTGCGGCAAAGGAGCAGGCATGAGCATCAAGCGTTTCGTTTCCGCTCTGCTGACCGGGGCGCTCTGCCTCGGCGTCCTCACCGCCTGCGGCTCGGCCCAGAAGCCCGCCTCTTCGGGCGTGAGCGCCGACGTCCAGCGGTACAGCACCATCTTCTACGATGCCTTCGACACTGTCACGCAGGTCATCGCCTACTGCGACAGCGAGGAGGAGTTCTCCCGTCAGATGGACGCCCTCCACGCCGACTTGCTGGAATATCACCGCCTTTACGACATCTACAACGATTATGACGGCGTGGTGAATGTCAAGACCATCAACGACAACGCCGGCGTCGCACCCGTTCAGGTGGATGATAAGATCCTCGGGATGCTGGAACTGGCCCGGCAGATGTACGACACCACAAACGGCAAGCTGAACATCGCCATGGGCAGCGTCCTCCGCATCTGGCACGACTACCGCGAGGCCGCCGAAGCCAACACGAACGAGGCGGACAACAAGCTGCCCGAACAGGAGGCGCTGGATGCCGCCGCCCGGCACTGTGACATCTCCAACCTCGTCATCGACGAAAACGCCAGGACCGTCTATCTCTCCGACCCGGATATGTCCCTTGATGTGGGCAGTGTGGGCAAGGGCTACGCCGTGGAGATGGTGGCACAGGCCGCCGAGGCCCGGGGCCTGAAGAGCGCCCTCATCAGCGTGGGCGGCAACCTCCGCGCCATCGGCACGAAGCCCGACGGCTCACAGTGGTCGGGCGGCGTGGAGAACCCGTGGAACGCCTCGGACGTCTACACTGCCAGCTCTTCCTACGTCTCCGGTGTCAACATGAGCGACATGGCCCTCGTCACCAGCGGCAACTACCAGCGGTACTACGTCGTGGACGGCGTGCGCTACCACCACCTCATCGACCCGGACACCCTCTGGCCCGCCCGCTACTTTGACAGCGTGAGCGTCCTCTCCCCCGACTCCGGCGCAGCCGACTGTCTCACCACCGGCCTGTTCTGTATGTCCCTTGAGGATGGCCAGAAGCTCATCGAGTCCCTCGACGGTGTGGAGGCCCTCTGGTGTACACCGGACGGCGAAGTCATCCAGTCCAGCGGATGGGCCGACCACGAGAAAACGTAGCAGAAAGCGAAAGTCCCCTCTTCGTCACGGTTCTTGCTCCAATGACGAAGAGGGGGCTTTTATATACTACATATCAAGAATATTTCCGCGCGTTCACTCTTCCATGCAGGCATACCTTGCCATTAGGACAGCCCCGCCGGTCACGAGTGCGGCGACAAGCTCCACCACCCAGACAGATGCCACTGCACTGAGCAGAACGGACAGCGAGTCGATGACGAAGTGGAACAGGTAGGCCCGCACCAGCTCCATGGGGGCCTTTTTGCGGATGGACTGGAACACCAGAATCGACAGGCTCAGATGGAGCACCACCGCAATGATCCGCTCTACGCCGCCTGCAAAAAACGTCAAGCTCGGTGTCGTCCACAGCGCCGAAAGAGCCGCTACCGTGTCTGCCGCCTTCTCTGCGTCAAGCGTCGCCAGCTGTGCAGACATGGTGCCGGAATTTATCATCACGGCACCTGCGATGTTGCTGATCGATGCCACGCCGCACAGAAGCATTGCCTCCACGCCGCCGTGTCCGGCACCATACATAAAGGCATTCGGAAAATCCAGCGGCTTCACCAGAAACCTCATAGCGATGTAACGACCGGTCTCTTCAAAAAGAGCTGCCATCAGGCCGCCATAGACTGCGTATAGGATCACGCTTCCGGTCAGCGCTTCTCCGGCCAGCTGGAACACGATGCGATGGATGGCAGCTTCCAGCATCAGCACCATCACGAAGAAAACGCCGCACCCGATAAAGAACGGTGCAGCCTTCGCACCCAGCTTCTTCTTTGCGTAAACAAAGAGGCCTATGGGAAGTGCGAAGGAGACGACAAGGGAAAACACCATGCCTGCGATGCTTGCCCCGGGTACCATATCTACTGTCATAGTCATCCTCCCTGCCGATATACCATCGGCGTTTTTGCAAGGCCTGCCCCCGGAGGGGAGCAGGGTCATTCAATGTCCAGCTCCGGCGGCAGGTCGATCTGATCGGAGACGTACCGGCCGTTCTTTTTGCGCTGACGCACACACTCGGTGAGGAGATACTCGATCTGCCCGTTCACCGAGCGGAAATCGTCCTCAGCCCATGCGGCAAGGGCCTCGTAGAGCTTTGCGTTCAGGCGCAGGGGGATCTGCTTTTTGGGCTCTGCCATCAGTACAGGCTGCCGCTGTTCACGATGGGCTGTGCGTCCCGGTTGCCGCAGAGCACCACCAGCAGGTTGGAGACCATGGCCGCTTTACGTTCGTCATCCAACTCCACCACTTTGTTTTCGCTCAGCCGGTCCAGTGCCATCTCCACCATGCCCACGGCGCCGTCCACGATCATCTTGCGGGCGTCGATGATGGCGCTGGCCTGCTGGCGCTGGAGCATCACTGCGGCGATCTCCGGCGCATAGGCCAGATAGGTGATCCGGGCCTCCACCACCTCGATGCCTGCCTCAGCCACGTTTTTCTGGATCTCGTCCCGGATGCGGGCCGCCACCACCTCCGAGGAGCCCCGCAGGCTGCCCTCGTCGGCCACGCCGTCTCCGGTGGTGTCCACGTTGGGGGCCACATCGTAGGGGTACACCCGCACCACGTTCCGCAGGGCGCTGTCACACTGGAGGGAGAGGTACTCCTTGTAGTTGTCCACATTGAACACCGCCTTGGCAGTGTCGGTGACCCGCCAGATCACGGCGATGCCGATCTCCACCGGGTTGCCCAGACAGTCGTTGATCTTCTGCCGGGAGTTGTTCAGGGTCATCATTTTAAGAGAAATTTTCTTGCCCATGCCGTCGCTCTGGGAGACGGCATGGGCGCCGCCGTCCACGTCGCCGCTCTGGCTCAGTTTGGTGCCTGCCGCCGGGTTGACGGCGGTGCAGAAGGGGCAGACCCAGTAGAAGCCCGGCTCCCGCAGGGTGCCTGCATAGTGGCCGAAGAGGGTGAGCACCAGCGCTTCCTGCGGCTTGAGCACCTTGAAGCCCGGGAGGGCGATAATGCCCGCAATGTAGCCGAGGATGGCGACGACGAGCAGGAAGCCGCCGAGGGCGTTTTCCCCGCGTTCCAGATGACCGATGGCGTACACGAAGAGCGCTGCGCCCGACGCAAAAACGATGAAGCAGAGCGGCAGCATCGAGAAGCCGCTTTTTTTGGCGGTGAGAGCTTTTTCTTCCATGAAGTTCCCTCCTTTGATGGGTGTGGAAGTGATTGATTTGATATTAAAATCATATCACTTTGTGAGATAGGTGTCAAGAGGGAAAAGAAAAAACCTCTCCGTCGCACTTCGTGCGCCAGCTCCCCCGAAGGGGGAGCTCATGCAGCGCCTTGGATAAAGGCAGCATGACCTTGCCCTTCGGGAGAGGTGGCATTGCGAAGCAATGACAGAGAGGGTTCTTTTATCGCTTGTATTTGGCAGCGGTCTGCAGACGCTGCATGGCGCGGTCCAGAGCGATCTTGGTCTGGTAATACTCGTGCATGCTCTGCTTATGCTGCAGGCGCTCTTCGGCGCGGATGCGGGCAGCCTCGGCACGGTTCTTGTCGATGTCCTCGGGGCGCTCGGCGCTGTCCACCAGCAGAAGCACGAAGGTGGGCGTCACCTCAGCGATGCCGTCGCCGACCAGAATCTCGCGGGTCTCGCCGTCCACAGTGAACTTGAGCATCCCCATGTGGATAGCCACCAGCACCGGGCTGTGGCCGGCCTGAACACCGTAGACGCCGTCCTTCACGGGCAGCACCATGCTCTCGCAGCTGCCCTGATAGAACTCACCGCTGGAAGCCGTGATGTTGAGGATGAAGCTGTTCATCAGGCCTCACCGCCTTTTTCCTCCGCCAGCTTGTCCGCTGCCTTCTTGCGGGCGTCGTCGAGGGTGCCTACGTTGAAGAAGGCCCACTCGGGCAGGTCGTCGCACTCGCCGTCCACGATGGCGGCAAAGCCCTTGACCGTCTCGGCCAGCGGCACATATTTGCCGGGCAGGCCGGTGAAGTTCTCAGCCACCGAGAAGGGCTGGGACAGGAACTTCTGCAGCTTACGCGCACGGGTGACGGTGAGCTTGTCTTCCTCGCCCAGCTCGTCCATGCCCAGAATAGCGATGATGTCCTGCAGCTCCTGATAGCGCTGCAGCGTTGCCTGCACCTTGCGGGCCACGCGGTAGTGCTCCTCGCCCACGATGTCGGCTTCCAGAATGCGGGAGGTGGAAGCCAGCGGGTCCACAGCGGGATAAATGCCCTGCTCAACGATTTTACGGCTCAGGACGGTGGTAGCGTCCAGATGTGCAAATGTGGTAGCGGGAGCGGGGTCGGTCAGGTCATCGGCGGGGACGTAGACGGCCTGCACCGAGGTGATGGAGCCGTCCCGGGTGGAGGTGATACGCTCCTGCAGAGCGCCCAGCTCGTTGGCCAGCGTGGGCTGATAGCCGACAGCCGAGGGCATACGGCCCATCAGAGCGGAGACCTCAGAGCCGGCCTGCACAAAACGGAAGATGTTGTCGATGAAAAGCAGCACGTCCTTGTGGGTCTCCTCGCGGAAATACTCGGCCATGGTCAGGCCGGTCTCCGCCACCCGCATACGGGCTCCTGGGGGCTCGTTCATCTGGCCGAAGACCAGCGCGGTCTTGTTCAGGACGCCGGAGGCGTTCATCTCGCCCCAGAGGTCGCAGCCCTCACGGGAGCGCTCGCCGACACCGGTGAAGATGGAGTAGCCGCCGTGCTCGGTGGCCACGTTGTGGATAAGTTCCTGGATCAGGACGGTCTTGCCGACGCCTGCGCCGCCGAACAGACCGATCTTGCCGCCCTTGGCGTAGGGGGCCAGCAGGTCGATGACCTTGATGCCCGTTTCCAAAATCTCAGTAGCGGGCTTCTGCTCTGCAAAGCTGGGGGCCTTGCGGTGGATGGGCCAGTGCGGCACATCGTCCACAGAGCCCTTGCCGTCGATGGGGCGGCCCAGCGGGTCGAACATACGGCCCAGCGTGGCCTCGCCCACCGGGGCAGTCAGGCCGTGGCCGGTGGCGGTGACTTCCATACCCTTGCCCAGACCTTCGCTGGCCGAGAGCATGATGCAGCGCACCGTCGATTCGTTGACGTGCTGCGCCACCTCCATCGTGCGCTCGGTGCCTTCTGCGGTCACGGTCAGCGCTTCCTGCAGGGCAGGCAGTCGGCCTGCGGTGAACTGCACGTCCACCACAGGGCCGGCCACGCGAATAATTTTTCCCTGTATCATAGATTTGCCTCGTTTATTAGATGTGTCAACCTCTCCGTCACGACTGGCGTCGTGCCGCCTCCCCTGGCGAGGGGAGGCTATGCGGAAAAGTTATTCTTGTGATTTCACCGCAGACGCGCCGCCGATGATCTCGGTGATCTCCTGCGTGATGGAGCCCTGGCGGGTGCGGTTGTATTCCAGCTGCAAGTCGCGTATCATATCGTTGGCGCTCTTGGTGGCCGAATCCATAGCGGTCATGCGGGCGCTCTGCTCAGCGCAGAAGCTCTCGGTCATGGCACCGAAGATCATGCCGTGCATATAGATAGGAGCGGTCTGCTCGAACACCGTCCATGCGTCCGGCACCAGCTCGACTTCGCCGCGGGGGTCGCCCAGACCCTTGGGGGCGGGCTGCAGATGCTCGCGGTCCAGCGGCAGCAGACGCACCATGACCGGCTCACTGGTGAGGGCGTTCTGGATCTTGGTGTAGATAAGATAGATCTCATCCAGTTTGCCCGACTTGAAGTCGTCGATGGCGTCCACCGTGATGTCACGGGCGCGCTGCAGCGACGGGGCAGTCGCGCCGTACTGGAACTCCCGCACCAGGCGGGGGTCTTTGCGGAGGGCACGATAGCCCACCTGACCGATGACATAGAAACGGTCGTTCCTGTCAGCCTTTTCCAGCAGGAGTTTCAGCACGCTCTGGTTGAAAGAGCCTGCCATGCCCTTGTCTGCCGTCAGCACCAGATAGGCGCGGCGGGGATCGCCGTCCTCTCTCTGCCGCTCGTGGAAGAACGGATGCACCGGCTCATCGGGCAGATGGGGGACGACACGGGAGATGGTGTCTCTCATGCGGGTGAAGTAGGGCAGGACGTTCTGGTAGTTCTTGCGTGCCTTGCGCAGCTTGGAGGAAGAGATCAGATACATCGCGTTCGTGATCTTGCGGGTATCCTGAATGCTCTCGATGCGCTCTTTCAGCAGCTTACTGGACGCCATGACTCTCGCCTCCCTCGTAGGCCTTCCATGCGTTCAGGATGGTGTCGGTCTGCTCGGGAGTGAGCTTGCCGGTGGCCGTGATGGCATCCATCGTGCCGGACACATCTGCATGGAACTGGCGAACAAAGGCAGCGGTGCGCGCCCGCTGCTCAGCGAGAGGCACTTCGTCCAGCATCCCGTGGGAAGCCAGCACAAGGATGACCACCTGCTCGGCGTCGGTCTTGGGCTGATAGAGCGGCTGCTTGAGCATCTCGGTCAGAGCCTTGCCGTGCTCGAGCTGATGGCGGGTCTCGGCGTCCAGATCGGAGCTGAACTGCGCGAAGGACTCCATATCCTTGTACTGAGCCAGCTCGATACGCAGGTTGGCATTGGCCTTCTTCATGGCCTTGGTCTGGGCTGCGCCGCCGACACGGGAGACGGACAGGCCCACGTTGACAGCCGGGCGGTTGCCGGCGTTGAACAGAGCGCTCTCGAGGAAGATCTGACCGTCGGTGATGGAGATGACGTTGGTGGGGATGTAAGCGGACACGTCGCCGGCCTGAGTCTCAACGATGGGCAGTGCGGTGATGGAGCCGCCGCCCAGTGCGTCGCTCATGCGGCAGGAGCGCTCCAGCAGACGGGAGTGCAGATAGAAGACATCGCCGGGGTAAGCCTCACGGCCCGGAGAGCGGCGGAGCAGCAGGGAGATGGCACGGTATGCCACCGCGTGCTTGGAGAGGTCATCGTAGACGATGAGGACGCTCTTGCCCTGCGCCATGAAATATTCAGCCAGAGCCGTACCGGCGTAAGGTGCGATGTACTGCAGCGGGGCGCTGTCGGAAGCGGTAGCCGCCACGATGGTGGTATAGCCCATCGCGCCATGCTTCTTCAGGTCTTCGGCCACGCGGGCGACGGAAGAAGCCTTCTGGCCGATGGCGACGTAGATGCAGAGCACGCCGGTGTCCTTCTGGTTCAGGATGGCATCGGTGGCGATAGAGGTCTTGCCGGTCTGGCGGTCGCCGATGATCAGCTCACGCTGACCGCGGCCAATGGGGAACATGGAGTCGATGGCGAGGATGCCGGTGTGGAGCGGCGTATCCACGCTCTGGCGCTCGAGGATGCCGGGGGCCTGCTTCTCGATGGGGTTGTAGCCCACAGCCTCGATGGGGCCTTTTCCGTCGATGGGCTCGCCCAGCGGGTCGATGACGCGGCCAAGGAAGCCGTCGCCCACCGGGATGCCGGCACGCTTGCCGCTGCGGGTGACCATGGTGCCGACGCCGACGGTCTCAGCGCCGTCGAAGAGCATAATGCCCAGACGGCCCGGCTCGACGCTCTCCACCATGCCCTTGGCGCCATTCTCGAAGGTGACGATCTCACCGTAGACGGCGCGGTCCATGCCTTCCACTTCCACGATGCCGTCGGCGGAGGAGATGACCACGCCGCCCTCTTCGCTGGTAGCGGCAGGCTTGTAGTCCTCGATGCGGGTCTTGAGGGTGGCCAGAGAGGGCTTGTCGGCCATCATCTGGTCGATGGCGTGGCGGCCGGAGTTATCGAAGACACGGTCGCCGATCTGCAGCACATAGCCGGAGAGGAGGCTGTCGTCCACCGTGACGTTCAGGATGACCTCGGTGGCGTCGTACAGCTTCCCGACCTCTTTCTTGATGCGCTCCAGGTCCTCCTCGCGGGGGGTGCGGGCGGCACGGAGATCCGCTTTGACGATGCGGTTAGCCGAGAAGAACTCGGTGCTGAATTCACTTGCCATTTTCAGCCCCCGCTTTCTCCAACAGGTCGTCCAGCAGGCGGGCGTCGTCCTGCTCGTTCAGGCTGCGGGCCAGCAGCTTTTCGCACATGGCGCGGGCCAGTGCAGTGGTCTGGGCGTCAGCCTGACGCAGCTTGTGCTGGCGCTCGGCCTCGGCGGCAGCTTTGCCCTCGGCCAGGATGGCGTCGGCCCGCTTCTGGGCGTCAGCCAGCAGCTGCTGCTTGTCCTTTTCGGCCTGCTGCTCGTAGGCAGTGCGGCGGGCAGCAGCCTCGGCGTCCACATTGCGCAGCTTTGCCTGCGCGTCGTTCAGGGCCGCAGCGGCCTCCTGCTTGGAGGTCTCGGCGGCGTTCAGTGCGTCATCCACCTGCTTCTGGCGCTGTGCGATGATGTTCATGACAGGCTTGTACAGGAACTTGCGCAGCAGCAAAAACAGAACCAGAATGTTGACGACTGTATACAGAAGGTTCAGATTCAGAGTCAGCATTCGTCATGCCTCCGTTATCAACCCAGGAACAGGATGATGAGCAGAGCAACGACGAAGCCGAAAATTGCAGTACCTTCGGCCAGAGCTGCACCCAGCAGCAGGTTGGTCTGGATCTTACCGGAAGCTTCCGGCTGGCGGCTGATGGCCTCCGTTGCCTTGCCGGTGGCAATGCCGATGCCGATGCCGCCGCCGATACCAGTCAGCGCTGCGATGCCAGCGCCCAGAGCTACGAGTCCGTTCATAATTATTTCTCCTTTATAAATCAATATTCTTCTTGAGGCTCCCCCTTTGGGGGAGCTGGCGCGAATGCGCCTGAGAGGGCAAGCCGCCTTTCTCAGAGCTTCCATACAGCGATAAGAACATTCTTCGTCAGAGCGAGAGCATCGCTGTGTTTTCTGCTTTTTGTCAGCATCCTTGCCCTCTCCGTCATCTTCGATGACACCTCTCCCAAAGGGAGAGGCTTTTGAGAGGTTTACTCTTCTCCACCAATACTCTCTTTCATGAACAGCGAGGTGAGGAAGACAAAGACATAGGTCTGGATGAGACCATCAAACAAATCAAAGTACAGGCTGAAGATGGCCGGCACGAACACCGGGACCACCAGCTTGATGAGCTCCATGATGACGAAAGCGCCCAGCACGTTGCCGAACAGTCGCATACACAGGCTGGTGGGGCGGATGGCGATCTCGAGGATGTTCATGGGGGTCATGATGGGGGTGGGGGCGGTGAGGCTCTTGAGGAAGCCCTTGCCGCCCCGGGCATGGATGCCGGAATACTCGATGAGGCAGATACTCATGAGCGCCAGCGCAGCGGTGACATTCAGATCCTTCGTGGGGGGCTTGATGCCGAATACACCGATGAGGTTCGCACAGGCGATGTAGAGAGCCACCGTCATGAGGTAAGGCACATACCGTCTGCCCTGCTCGCCCAGCAGGCCCGTGAAGAAGCTGTCGATCGTGGTGACGACCAGCTCAAGGATGGCCTGCCGCCTGGTGATGTGGTCCACCTTGAGGTTCCGGGTGAGCAGGATGGAGACGATGACCAGAAACAGCATGATGCCCCAGCTGACCACCACGGATTCCGGCACCTGCAGGCCGCCGAGGGAGATCATCTCCACATTCAGCTCCTCTTTCAGGGCCGCAGTCAATGCGTTCATCTCTTTGCCTCCTTTCTGAGCAGAGTCTTATCCTGAAGCGTAAAGGTATCGTTCGTTTTCACTCTATCTCCTTTCGTTTCTTTTATGAAAGCAGCTGTGCTAAAAATCAAAGAAGGTGCGTTTGTTTTTGTGGAAACACACCCTCTTTCCGCGCTCAGCGCAGCCCTTTTGCGTCTGGTATCATAGCACGATTGGTGCAGTTTGATAAGACCTTTTGTCGATATTCTACTTTTTGTTATATCTTATTTCACACCTCGTCCGGGAATGTTGTGCATCTTGCTTAATAATGCACAGCCAAACTGTCCATTTTGACCAAATTCTTCGTCATTCCTTAGTGATTCGTTTCATTTTTGAGGTAAAACGAAACCCTTTCGGCAAAATTATACGCTCCATGTATATCGGGTATATAAAATTCATATGGCTGTCAAGTGTGTGATACATGAAATTTTCTTAATCGGCGGCTTATTCTTATTAAGTAATATTACCTGTTTAATAATATAGGCTCACCGGGCGTTCTGCTCACCGCGGCGGAAGATAGCACGGAAGATGAAGCGGGACAGCGGGCCGCAGTAGAACATCTGCCAGCACAGAGCCATCGGGAAATTGCAGCCGAACGTATGCACCCACGTACCGAAGCTGGGCTCCTTGAACAGCACCGTTGCCACAAGGCTCATGACAGGGCACATGATGCAGACGATCATCAGCGAGATGGCATAGGTGATGAACTGCGGCCGGTCGGTGGGGCGCATGAAGGTGAAGGCCAGCGCAGTCGCCAGCTTTTCCACCACGAAGAACTCCAGCACGAAGGCCACCGGCACCATAATGGGCATCTCATGCAGGGCCATGCCGAAGGTGGCGTTGGTCACGCCGCCGGTGGCGAGGGCGACATTGTAGACGATCATTCCATAGACCATGATAGCGGCCATAACGACAGTAAAGACGATTTTTTCAAGCAGAGTCTTAGGCATTTTTGATTTTCTCCTCATTTGTGTTGTGGGGTAAAGTCTTTCGGAACGTTCGCCGCACAAAAAAAGACAGACGAGGGCGGAACCTTCGTCTGTCTTTGCACGACTACCATTCATTGCCCGCTATGATAGCACAAACTCCCGCCCCGCGTAAGAGTTTTCTGCCGTTTTCTCCCGTTTTGCGCAAATCCTTCCACGAACGACCCGAAATTTTCGGGCAGTTTATCGCATTCCCGCCGTCCCGTCAATCACCCGGAGCGAAGTTTGGCAGTTCTTGTGCAGAGGTTTCCCACAAAAGGCCCTGCGGGCCGTCCAGACTGCGCAGGGAGGCTGTTTCAGTCGTGCGTTTGTATGAACAATACAGTTTTTTTGTCATTTCTTGAAAAAATATATCTAATTCATTGTGCATTCTGCGAATGGACAAACCGCGCCCGCGCGTGTATAATAAAGCCAGAAACCAGAGAAGTACAGCAGAAGCTCAAATGAGAGCTAACCCCGCTGACTTTAAGCAGAAAGGAGCGAAGACCGATGGTCGATATGGAACCCGCACAGTACGCACAGACTGTCGGGGTTCGCTGAGAAGCAAAACAGAGGCTCACCACAAACGGGATGTTTCCCCGTATAAAAACACAATAACAAGAGCCGTTCTTGAGCATCAATAAAGCGAATAACAGAACAGTCTGTGAAATAAAATCCCTCGCGTTCAAATAGATCCGCCGAAGGTGATCCCAATGAAGAAAGCTTTTGTACGGAACGTCTTATTTGAATAACTCTAAAGGAGAAACTCCGATGTACTAAGTAATGACACTCCCTTCGCAAATCTAACTCGAAAGAATGTGGTAATATGAAATTCATCTCTGTGATTCGTATCCCGCACTCCAATGGTTAAGAAAAGGGTCATTCCAATGTACTAAGAAATTCATTCCCCTGCCAATCGTTCTTCACCGTTTCAAAGGAGAATCTTCTATGAAACGTCCGGTACAGACCGAAAAATGAAGAAATCGAGGTCAAGAGGCTATGACTCCGAAGAAGTAAGCATCCTGCCGACTGAGGGCTTGCAACCGCCTCGAGTCGGCAGGTTTTTTTGTCTGAGGTTTTCCAATGAAGCCTGCATCCTCCCATTTTCCTGCTGGGAGGATGCGGGTTTTGTTTTGTCCCGGATATTTTGCGGCGGCAGGCGCAGGGCCTGTAGACTTTCGAATCTATTTCGTGTATACTTTTGCTCAGAAAGCAGCACTTACAAGGAGGCAGACCACTATGGCAAGCAATTTCGAGTTCTACTCCCCCACCCGGGTCATCTTCGGCAAAGGCACCGAACAGCGCGTGGGCGCGCTGGTGCGCGAATACGGCGGCACTCGTGTCCTCATCGTCTACGGCGGCAAGAGCGCCGTCCGCTCCGGTGTGCTGGACCGGGCTGAAAAGTCGCTGACCGAGGCCGGCATTTCCAGCTGGACGCTGGGCGGCGTCGTGCCGAACCCCCACCTCGACAAGGTCTACGAGGGCATCCGCATCGGCAAAGAGAACAGCATCGATTTCCTGCTGGCCGTGGGCGGCGGCAGCGTCATCGACACGGCCAAGGCCATCGCCTACGGCCTGGCCGAGCCGGAAAAGGACGTCTGGGAGCTGTACGAACACACCCGCACGGCCAGGAAGTGCCTGCCGGTGGCCAGCATCCTGACCATCGCGGCGGCGGGCAGCGAAACATCCAACAGCAGCGTCATCACCCGGGTGGACACCCACCAGAAGCGAGCCTACAACGACGACATCAGCCGCCCGAAGTTCGCCCTCATGGACCCCGAGCTCACCAAGACCCTGCCCGACTATCAGACCGAGTCCGGCTGCGCCGACATCATGATGCACACCATGGAGCGCTATTTCACCAATGGCGGCAATATGGAGTTGACCGATGCGCTGGCCGAGGGCCTGCTTCGCACCGTGATGAAGAACGCGGTCATCCTCCACACCGACCCGGCCAACTACGAGGCCCGGGCCGAGGTGATGTGGGCGGGCAGTCTCTCTCACAACGGCCTGACCGGCTGCGGCATCGCCAGCGGCGACTTTATGTCCCACAAACTCGAGCACGAGATGGGCGGTATGTTCGACGTGACCCACGGCGCGGGCCTCGCCGCCCTCTGGCCCAGCTGGGCGCGGTACGTCTACAAGGACTGCCTGCCCCGCTTCGTCCGCTTTGCCCGGAACGTCATGGGCGTGACCACCGACGGCACCGACGAGGAGATCGCCCTGAAAGGCATCGAGGCCATGGTGGATTTCTACCACAGCATCGGGATGCCCGCCAGCTTCCACGAGCTGGGCATCGACCCCACCGACGCGCAGATCGACGAGATGGCCCGCCGCTGCCTCGAGGCTTCCGGCTCCGCCCTCGGCTCGGCCAAAAAACTCGATCTCGACGACATGGTCGCCATCTACCGCGCCGCCAACCACTAAGAAAACTTTTTTCCCTCCGCCCGGCACAGAGTATTTTGCCTACTCTGTGCCGGGCATTTCGTTGTTTTTTGTGTGCTTCATCCTGCTTTTGGGCAAAGAAGCGGAAAAGAGATAAAAAAAATTTGCTTGAATTCCCTTTCATTTTTGTATCTCAGTCAGTATAATGAAAGAACAAAGAGAGCTTCGGTCCTTTTTTGCCGTAGCCTCTATTTCTGAATCGAAAAGTTTGGGGTATAAATTCTATGACGAGAGAAGAGATGCAGGCCCGTCTCGAGGTTTGCCGCGAACTCTATACGGACGTCCGTCTTCTGGACGCAGATACTGTCAGCAGTATCCACGAAAGCGCACGCACCGACCCTTCCGGGCCGGACATCTGCTTTGCCTGCCGGAACAAGAACGCTTTCTCCCGCCACTGCGCGGCCAAGCTGGCGCTGGCGACCAAGAGCAAAGCCTGCCGTCTGGAATCCTGCGGCACCGACATCGCCCACATCACGGCCCACTACTATGAGGTGGAGGGCAGGCCCTATGTCCTCGAGCTCGTCCAGCGCACCCCCGGGCGCACCACCATTGACCCGGAGGACAGCGAAGCACTGATGAGCGAGGCATCCGGCTACGGCGTCAAGCTCTACCACGACAGCCTCACCTGCGCCTTCAACCGCCGCTATTATGAGGACGTCGTGCAGGGCTTCGAAGGCCCCTTCGGCGTCGCCATCATGGACCTGGACGATTTCAAGATCTACAACGACTCCTGCGGCCATCAGGCCGGCGACCTGGCATTGGAGGTGACGGCGGCGGTCATCCGGGACTGCATCCGTCAGACCGACACCCTCATCCGCTACGGCGGCGACGAATTCCTGCTCATCCTGCCCGGCTGCCCCCTCGAGAAGATAAGATCCAAACTCGAGCAGATACGCGCCCGGGTGCAGACCACAAGCGTCCCCGGCTACCCTCACATCCATCTCTCGCTGAGCATCGGTGGCGTACTGCAGACTGCTGAGGATACCATGGAGACTGCCGTCCACTGTGCCAGCCGCCTGATGTATCAGGCCAAGGAGCACAAGAACACCGTCATCGTGGCCAGCTCCAGCGCGGTGCTGTCGGCCCCGGCCACCCTGCTGCCCAAGCAGAGCCGCCAGCAGATCCTGATCGCCGACGACTCCGCGATGAACCGGATGCTGCTGGCCGAGATACTGGGGACCGACTTCCGCATCCTGGAAGCCTCCAACGGCGAAGAGTGTCTCGAGCAGCTGCGCCACAACCCAGGCGACGTCGCACTGGTGCTGCTGGACATCAATATGCCGGTACTGGACGGCTTCGATGTGCTGTCGGCCATGAACCGTGACCACTCCATCGAGGACATCCCGGTCATCATGATCTCCAGCGACGACTCCAAGGACATCATCCGCCAGGCCTTCGAGCGGGGCGTCTCCGACTACATCAACCGCCCCTTCGACGCCCGGACGGTCTACCGCCGGGCTTTCAATACCATCAGGCTCTACGCCAAGCAGCGGCGTCTGGTACGGATGGTGTCGGCCCAGACCCGCAAGCAGGAGCACAACACCACCATGCTGGTCAATGTGCTGAGCCAGATCGTAGAGTTCCGCAACGGTGAGAGCGGCTCCCACGTCCGCCACATCCGCCTCCTGACCGAGAAGATCATGGCCCAGCTGCTGCGCAAGACTGATAAATACTCCCTCTCTTCCGAGGAGCAGGACAGCATCACCCTCGCCTCGGCCCTGCACGACATCGGCAAGATCGCCATCGACGAGAAGATACTGAACAAGCCCGGCCGACTGACGCCGGAGGAGTTCGCCATCATCAAGACCCACACCACCGAGGGCGCGGCCCTGCTCCACCGACTGGAAAATTTCGACACCGAACCGCTTTTGCAGACGGCCTGCGGCATCGCCCGCTGGCACCACGAGCGGTGGGATGGCCGGGGCTATCCGGACGGCCTGGCAGGCGACGACATCCCCATCGGGGCGCAGCTGGTCTCGCTGGCCGACGTCTACGACGCGCTGACCGTTGAACGCTGCTACAAAAAAGCCTTCCCCCACGAAAAGGCCGTGCAGATGATACTGGGCGGCGAGTGCGGCACCTTCAATCCCCTGCTGCTGGAATGCCTCAAGGACATCGAGGGCAGTTTGCAGGCAGAGCTGAAAAAGGACTACCAGTCCGACCCCGCTGAACTCGAAGCATAAACGAAGCGCACCCCTTCTCCATACAGAAGCAGAAGGGGTGCGCTTTTCTATGTCTGCCGAAAGTTTTCAACAACACAAAACTTCATCCTCTCATCACAAATTTCCATCGTCTTTTTTTGAGGGCTGTCTGCGAAGCAGACTGAGAGGGCTATCCATTCTTATAAAGAATAGATGTCTATAAAATTTCTATATTTTACAAAGGTTTCGTTTTGTGGTTTGATGGAGCCAGAACGATTCGTTTTGCTGCATCGGGGCTGTCAAACCTGCGTGAATGGGGTCGTTTCCTGCGTGAATCGCTGTGTCTAAGCCCCGATGGTTATGTTTTAATATGGTCATAAGGGAGGAACTGAGGATGGAGCTTCGATTTGCGGTCGTAGAAGACCGCCTGCCCGACGCTCAGCGGTTGGAGAGCCTTTTGCGGCTGGCTTTCGGCGGCGGGCAACCATTGGTCTGTGACCATTATGAGAGCGGCGACGCCTTTCTGGCGGCGTTCTAGCTGCTGCGCTGGCGGGTGGGGCCGGAAGTTTCCGTGAGCCAGACCGCCTTTCTCTTCGCCGTCTCCGGCGTCATGATGGCAGTCTGCTCCCTGCTTTCCGTGGTGCTCAACGCCCGGGCTGAGGTGGGCAACGCCGCCCCGGCCTGTCTCGTCTCCACCTCCCTGCTCAAGCTGGGACTCTCGGCAGTGCTCTGCATCATCTTCTGGTTCACCGCCGTCCAGTGGAGCCGCTGGCTGCTGCGGGAGTACCGGGGCGAAGCCTTCTGGCAGTCGGCGTGGCCGCTGCCCACCATCTGCGCGGCTTTCCTCGTCTTCTGTATGCCGCTGGACCCGGCCGTCGTGCTCATTAACCGTCTGATGATCATTTCTGTCTTGGCCGTCTCCATCTCTCTGCTGGGCATCTTTTTGCTGCTGTACGAGATGTATCAGGTGGCCCGGGAGTATACCCGCAGCGCCCAGCTCGACCGGGAAAACCAGCTTCTGGCCGTGGAATCCCGCCGCTACACCGAGCTTCGGACCTATATGGAGCAGACGCGGCATCTCCGCCACGACTTCCGCCAGCACCTCCACGTCATCGCCGGACTCACCGAGGCCGGGCAGGTGGATGAGCTGAAAAATTACCTGCACCAGTACGAATCCGAGCTGAGCGAGGAGCGCCCCACCCTCTGCGCGAATCCTGCCGTGGACGCTCTGGCCGGTCACTACGACCACGAGGCCCACAGCCTCGGCGTGCCGGTGGACTGGCGGCTGGAACTGCCCCGCCAGCTGGCCATCCCGGAGGCTGACTTCTGCATGATGCTGGGCAATCTGTTGGAAAATGCTTTCCACGCCAGCCAGAAGCTGCCGCCCGAACAGCGGCAGGTGAAGGTGCTGGCCCGGATGCTGAGCCCCGCCATGCTGGGCCTGCTGGTAGAGAACCGCTATGACGGTGTGCTCAAGCGCCAGCAGGGCATCCTCCACTCCACGAAACACGACGGAATGGGCATTGGCCTCGTCTCCATCCAGACGGCCGTTTCCAGATATGGCGGTTCTATGACCGTTGAGACCGAGAACGGTTTGTTCCGGGTGAATATTTTATTGAACCTTTAACCTCTCAGTCTCGCATTCGCTCGACAGCTCCCCTACCGAGGGGAGCCTCTGGC
>OGEZ01000236.1_pt1 | contig 58985 bp, 51 predicted proteins | sample 1570831 | NCBI WGS metagenome assembly OGEZ01 (sample SAMEA2582059, study PRJEB24529) | metagenome | biome: Human gut stool | place: China | collected 2011
TGGAAGCCAAGAAACAAGGGATCAACTGCTGGGACCGGGATGTCAGTCGTTTTGTCTATTCCTTTCAAATTCCCTCCTATCACCCGTTTTTGGATTATATGAAACATTTACCCCAATGGGATGGTCAGGACAGAGTAACCGACTTGGCAAAAAGGATTTCGAACGATATGCTTTGGATACAAGGTTTCCGATTATGGATGTTGGGAATGGCAGCACAATGGACAGGGAAAGAAATGATCCATGCCAACGCGCTGGTTCCCTTATTAATCAGCCATCAACAGGGATTACAAAAGTCCACCTTTTGTAAACTTTTGGTACCAAACGAACTACAGGCTTATTATACAGACAGCTTTGATTTGGCTTCACCAGCAGCAGCCGAACAAAAGCTGGCACTATTTGGATTAATCAACTTGGATGAGTTTGACAAAATATCGGAGAAAAAGATGCCACTGCTGAAGAACCTATTACAGATGTCACGCTTGAATATCCGTAAATCCCATCAGTCAAACTTTTCTTCATTGCCGCGCGTGGCCTCCTTCATCGGGACTTCCAATCAGAAAGAACTACTGACGGATCCAACCGGAAGCCGCCGTTTCTTGTGCATAGAAGTGAAAGAAGAAATAGACTCATCACCCATTAATCACGCCCAGCTGTATGCCCAGTTGAAAACGCTGCTGGAGCAAGGCGAACGATATTGGATGAACAAGGAAGAAGAAGCTGCCTGGAAAAAAGTCAACCAATCCTTTTATCGGATCTCTGCCGAAGAAGATGTCTTCAACCGCTACTATCACAAACCTCTTCCCGGGGAATCCGTCGAGACGTATTCCGCAGCAGAAATCTACCGTCGGCTGAAACAGAAAAGTCCGGAGTCAATGCGCAACGTATCCGTCCAACGTCTGGCACAAACCTTATCGGCTATCGGTATAGAACGCATCCATACCCGTTATGGTAATTTATATCGGGTGGTTTCACACCCTTCACAGTAATTTACTGAATACTATTCATATAGGGGAGTGTGTGAACCCCTGTTTAGAATTTGAGATATGGGAAAAAGGGAGGTTTTAGGAGATAATATATATCATCTTGCCATATTGAGAAGCCATATTTACGTGTTCACCCGCTTCACCGTCGATAAAGATGAGGGAGAAGATGACGGCGTGTAAATCCTGTCTTGTAATGATTCCGGCTTCCCCGAAGTCTGGTTATTTTATCAGCCGCTTCCGGGAAGCCAGGTTTGTTCTTCTGTTTCACGGATGAAAAGAACTTTTCTTATCAATAGAAACCGGACAACCTTTTCAGGGTTAAAGAAGTTCAAATTCCATTCATCTTGTTGATTAAGTCTGCTTTCTTTTGTTCCTTTGTCTGTTATTGGTGCACTTTTCAGTTGGTATTTACAGATAGCACTTACAGAATCATATCTTTCCAAAGGAGAAAGGCACAACTGAAGATATAAAAACTGAAACAAGAAACGGATAAGGAAATAGCATGAGTAATCAAAAAGACATAACAAGATACGGCAAACCATGCAGCAGCGACAATGCGTTCACCAGAAAAGCGAGACTGCACCAGTCGATGTATAGAGTAGAAATCGGTGAAGAAGAAGGAGTCGGACCGACAAGATTCTCCAGGCGGAAATATGGGAACATGATCAACGGAGGCGAAATATCTGGAAAGAACTTCCTGATGAAAGAAACTTTCGAATATGCCAAATACCGGGTTAAGAACAGAAAGGAAAACGAGACGATTGATGAGTTCCGGCTCTTCAACAACCTGCTATCGAGTATGCCGATGGCATTCAATCTGTTTTATCCCCTGATGTTACTCCTAAAGCAGGGACCGGCAATGATAACGCCCGCCATAAAAGCAGTATTCAAGCAGTTCCCGATATTCGAGGTAACTGAAATCGGGCTGGAATTTATCCCGACACCCATAGAGAAATACACCAAAGACAAGTCGGCTATGGATGCCTATATCAAATTCCAGAACGACAAAGGCCGCGAGTATATTATCGCTATCGAGACAAAATATACAGATGTACTCGGAGTCAATGAAGCCCGGAACTGCAAGGATCAGAAACAGATGCTCATCGATACCGGCCTGTTCGATACAGAGTTTGAGAAACTGCTCACAGAAGGGAAAGTAAAACTCACACAGATTTACAGGAATCTTTTACTTACAGAACGATACCGGCTAGTTGAAGAACTACAGGATTCGTATTCGGTAGTGATCTCACCCAAAGAACATCCTTCCACAGAAGAAGAAATCGAATCAGTGACAAAATTCCTGAAGCCGGAATACTCCTATAAGCTGAGCGCAGTGACACTGGAAGACTTTGTGAATACGATGATTCACACTCTTCCAAGTTCTTACGCTTCAGTTTATGAGAAATTCAGGAAAAGATATCTGGATTTTGAGAAACTGAGCTAAAATATTCGTGATATATGTCCGATACAATAACTTAATTCAGTATAAAGACGGATTTCTTAATCATATCGCTCATTCTTCCGTGTCTTATACTCTTTCATACATTTTGATTTGGTCAACCATTTTCAGCCTAAGACACTTTTTCCTTTACTAAAATCCATGAACGAAACTTTCTTTAGCATAGTTGACATACTTGGCGAATATCTTGAGCAATTTTTATACTTTTGTAGGTGGACCCACTACAAAGTTTTATATGCTTAAGAAAGGAATATACGAACATATCATCAATAAAGAGACTGAAAAGCAGATGAAGGAATCTGAGCAGTCGGAATTGGTGTGCCTCAAACAACCAATGGACGGTGCTGAATCGCCACAAATTTTGGCTAATTATCTGGCGAAGGCTATTTGCCAAAAGTTGGAAGATTTAGAGGAACAGCAAGATCGCGTGAATCTCGTGAATCGGATTATGATTGATGCCGGACTAATGGATGAACAACAAATCACTGAACCTTCGAATTTGCTGGCAGAAGTGATGAACAAGGAAAAGTCCATCCTACAGACTGAGAGTAATTCAAGGACTGTTCGTCCGGTTTCAGGCTTCAGAGTAAGTAATCTTTTCACAGGTGGAAGCAGTGTTCTGTCTTTGGGCGAGGAAATCCGTCGGGAGATAGCGAGTGCCGATGAGCTGTGCTTTATCGTGTCGTTTCTGAGAGTCTCAGGTGTTCGTATATTGTTGGATGATCTGAAGAAGTTTTGCAGTCGCGAAGGCACTCGACTTCGAATCATTACCACCACTTATTGCGGCGCAACACAGGCTAAGGCTATCGAGCAATTATCTGCCCTACCGAATACAGAAATCAGAATATCCTATAATACAGATATAGAGCGTCTACATGCCAAATCATACATTTTTATCCGGAATTCGGGAATGCACACGGCTTACATCGGTTCATCTAATCTGTCGAAATCAGCCCAGACCGAGGGTTTGGAGTGGAACATACGAGTGACGAGTTTCGAGAATCCGCACATCATCAAGACTGCATTGGCCACATTTGAGATATATTGGAACAATCCGAATTTCGAGGATTTTCGCATTGGCGGTATTGATAAATTCAACAAAGAAATACATCGCAATACACTCCGTCCCGAAGGGTCTGAGTACGTTTTCCAGCGATATTCTTTGCTACCTCACCAGAAACAGATTCTTGACAAACTGCGTGTGGAACGGGAAGAGAGAGGCAACTACAGGAATCTGATTGTGGCGGCGACAGGTACAGGTAAGACAGTTATTTCGGCATTCGACTATCAGGAGTTTGCGCGCACTCACGCAAGAGCCCGCATCCTGTTCACTGCTCACCGTAAAGAGATTCTTAGGCAATCACTGAATACTTATCGGAGTGTGTTGCAGGATGCTAATTTCGGAGCACTTTGGGTAGGCGAAAGTCGTCCGCAGGATGCCTCGGAGTATAAGCATCTGTTTGTATCCATTTCGATGTTCAATTCGCGCTTTGAGGAGTTCTTTGCAAAATTAGAGCCGGATTATTACGACTATATTGTGATTGACGAAGCGCATCATAGTCAGGCCGACAGCTATCAGAAGTTATTCGCTCATTTCACACCTCAGCTTCTGATTGGTCTGACAGCCACACCTGAACGAATGGACGGACGTGATTTGCGACCGGATTTTGGAGGACGCAGCAGTGCCGAGATTCGCTTGCCTCAGGCATTGCAGGCCGGACTGCTCACTCCGTTTCAATATCTATGTGTATCTGATGATACGGATTTGAGTGATGAGAGTTTGTGGAGCGGGCAGAAATACAATGTCGAGCGTTTGGCTGATAAGCTTTGCGACAAACACCGCGCAAAGCTGATTGTGGATGCTCTGCATAAATATTTGGCAAACGAATATACCTGCCGGGCATTGTGCTTCTGCGTAAATAAGCGGCATGCGGATTTTATGGCCAAACAGCTTAAATTATATGGTTTTAGTGCGGAGAGTCTTACATCGGATACTCCTGACGAGAAGCGAAAGCAACTGGCCAATGCGCTGCGTGAAGGTACTTTGCACTATCTGTGTGTGGTGGATATTTTCAATGAAGGTGTGGATATTCCGGAAGTTGATACAGTTCTTTTCTTGCGCCCAACAGAGAGCTTGACTATTTTCTTGCAACAGTTGGGCCGTGGTTTGCGTTTGTCTACTGGTAAAACAGAACTCACGGTACTTGACTTTGTGGCTCAGGCAAACCGAAAGTATGACTTTGCCAGCCGTTTCAGGGCGCTTACATTACATCCCCAAAAGAATATTCAGAACCAGATAAAAGAAGGATTTACTCTTCTGCCGATGGGCTGCAGTATCGTGATGGAGAAGAAAGCACGACAATATATCCTCGACAATATTACCAGTGCAATATATAATAAGAATCGTATTATCAAGGAAATAAACACCTATACTTCTCTCCCAACCCTATCGCAGTTCTTGGAAAATAACAACCAGGATATTAGGGTTTTGTATCAAGGTTCTAACTGTTGGTCGTCGCTTAAACGTGCAGCAGGGCGCATACACTATACCGATGATGGCATAACAAAACGGTTGGAGAAAGGAGTGTCCAACTTGCTTCACCATAATACGACTTCTTTCCTGAGATTTGTGGAACGGTTTATTATGGGTGAAGATGTGCGCACTGTAAAAAACAGCGACAAATATTCTCTGATGCTTTACTATGCTTTATTCCAGGAGCGCATCAGTAAGGCCGGCTTTACATCCATTGATGAAGCATTGACACTCATTCATCTGCCACAATACGTATGCTTCAAACAGGAGATTGAAGAGATTATATCCTATTTGTTAGCGAACCTTACGATTAAGACAACTCCTCTGAGATTGGATACCATTCCAGAACTGGAATTATATGAGTGCTATACTCGTGAGGAGATTTTCACCTTGGTAGGAAAACAAACAGCCGACTTGAAAATGCAGGGCGCAGCATCAGGTGTATTCAACTTACCTGAACACAATGCGACCTTATTGTTTGTGACACTAAATAAATCCGAGAAAGACTTTTCTCCATCTACACAGTATAACGACTACCTGATAAACGAAGAGTATTTTCATTGGCAATCACAAAATACAGATTCACATACGAATAAAGGAGGCCGTCGCTACACGGAACAGGCAAAGAAAAATAGCAAGATCATTTTATTTGTCCGCGAAGAAAAGAAGGACGGTTTTGGTAATACATCCCCGTTCCATTGTTTCGGACTGGTGGATTATGTTTCGTCGCATGATGATTTCCCGATGAATGTAACGTGGAAGTTGGAGAAGCCGGCGATGGCGCAATATTTAAAAGTAATTTAAGATGAAGAAGATAGAAGTCGTAGCGGCCATTATCCATAAGGGCAACTGTTATCTTGCCACACAGCGTGGATATGGATATTTTGAAGGGATGTGGGAGTTCCCTGGAGGCAAAATAGAAAATGGCGAAAGCAGAGAAGACGCTTTAAAAAGAGAAATTAAAGAGGAATTGGATGTGGAAGTAAAAATAGAAAAATATCTCTGCACCGTGGATTATGATTATCCCAATTTCCATCTGACCATGCATTGCTATCATTGCTGTGTCAGCGATGGTGTAATCAAATTATTGGAACATCTGTCTGCTAAATGGCTTACAAAAGATGAGTTGAAGGAAGTGGAGTGGTTGCCGGCAGATGTTGAGGTGGCTAAACGATTATTGAGTAAATAACCTGAGTTCGATAAGACTTATACAAGAATCATTACCTTCACATGCCAGGACACGGGCGGCAAGATCATCTAGAGTCTTATTCTCCAGCCCATAACCAGACACTTCCGTATTGTAGAACAAAGAGATGGGAACATGAAGGAAGGCACTCATGGCATAAGGATGAAACACGACCACGATCATTTCCACGCTCTCTTCTGCCTTGATATGCGACGAAAAATTCACCTGTCCGCTAATAGTCAACCTGTCCTGCCTCGTACCCAACTCCGGAATCAACAGAGCAGCTCGTTTATGGAATATGATCTGAGGACAACCGATTGGGAAAGTATAAGTCTCAATCGGCTGATCACTCTTAAACACCCAATAATACCTCACATAATCCCGCAACAGTGGGCTGGGCTTATAAAATCTGAATCCGTCTGTCATCTATAAACATATTTATTTCCCCATAAATCAAATACAAAGATATTGATAATAGAAAAATTATCAGAATATCTTTTTAAGCCCTCCAATAAATATTGAAGATATTTCCGTATTTTTGAGATCATAATAAAAACACATTCAATTTTTAGAAGCAAATATATGGAACAACGGTTTTGCCAGAGTTGTGGTATGCCTCTTACTGAGACAAATAAAGGTACAAACTCAGATGGAAGCTTGAATAATGATTATTGCTTGTATTGTTATCAGCAAGGAAAATTCACACAAGATTTCACCATGAACCAGATGATAGAATTCTGTGCCCAATTCACAGACCAGATAAACAAGGAGACAGGATGGAATCTTACTCCGGAACAGGCCAAGGAACAAATGAGACAGTTTTTCCCTAACCTTAAACGATGGAAAGAAAAGGATAAAAGAACACTTAAAGAAAAAGCAATCGGCTTACTTACACAATGTAAGGATATTACCATTGCCTCAATCGATACCGAAGGATTTCCCCGTCCAGTACCAATGTCTAAAATCAGTTCTAAAGGATGTAATGAAGTATGGTTGGCAACCGCTGCTAATTCAGTGAAAGTAGCAGACTTCAAACAGAACAGCAAAGCCGGACTTTGTTATTCAAGCTATGGCGACAGTGTCGGATTGAGAGGTTTCATTGAAATAATCACTGATAACAACATACGAAAAGAAATGTGGCAAGACTGGCTCATCAATTATTTTCCGGGTGGCCCTACAGATCCTAATTTTGTACTTTTACATTTTATAGGCAAAGAAGCTACATTCTGGATTAATGGAGAATTTGCACACGAAAAGTTGTAATTAATAATCATAAATTAAAAATGAAGAACGAAATTTTATATTTATTACTTGATAACTATGCTGATCATGAATCAGTATTTCTTGCTTCAGCTATCAACTGTGATGAAAATGGCATAAGAAAAAATCCTAAATATATTAACAAGGTTGTAACTCCAACTTTAACGTCAATCCGTTCATGTGGAGGTTTCAAAACTTTGCCGGATTATTCTTTTGATACAATGCCTGAAGAATATGCTGCACTTATACTAATAGGAGGCTACGGTTGGTTGGACGATAAAACATCAGATAAGGTAATTCTTATTGTCCAAAAGGCCATTGAAAAAGGAATTGTAGTCGGCGCAATATGCAATGCGGCTTCTTTTCTGGCTAAACATGGTTTCCTGAACAACATCAAACACACGGGCAACGGCTTGGAACAATTGAAGCTGTGGGGAGGAAATAATTACACTAACCAAGCAGGATATATTAACGAACAGGCTGTAAGCGATAAACGTATTGTAACTGCCAATGGAACTGGAGAACTGGAGTTTGCAAAGGAACTGTTGCTTCTGCTGGAAAATGACACGCCCGAACAGATTGAAATGTTCTACCGCTTCAACAAAGAAGGATTTGTAAAACTAATGCAAACAACACAACAATAACAAAGAAATATGGAAAAGAAAACAATCACCGCCTCCACAGACCACATCGCCGCCTGCGGCTTGTATTGCGGAGCATGTCGCAAATACCTCAACGATAAATGCCCAGGATGTCGCCAGAACGATCGAGTAACCTGGTGTAAAATCAGACAATGCTGCCAATCGAAAGGTTTCCACAGTTGTGCCGAATGCAGTACAGACGTAAAAGCCTGCAAAACGCATAACAACGTGATAGGAAAAATCTTCGCTTTCCTGTTCAACTCAGACCGAGCAGCATGTATCCACTACATCCAGACAAACGGATATAAGGCTTTTGCAGAAGAGATGACCCAACGGAAAGCACAAACCATGAAGAAAAGAAAATAAAAAATATCATCTTATGGAGCTATCAGATTGGTTCAAAGGATTCGAAAAAGGTATAAGTTGTCTGAGCCCAGAACAACGAGCCTCATTCTTTTCGGAATGCGGGAAAAATTGTGTAAAATGTGGAACGCTGCAAATCTATCAGGAATTATATGAGAAAGCGAATGGTAATTTAGACTCTTTCTTTCAGGAAGCAGACAAACTTCCTGGTGTAAGAAGCGAAATCATTGAAGAAGGATCTGTTTATCATCTGTATTTTATGGAATGTACTTGTATGCTCCACAGACAAGGATATGTTTCCACACCCCTACTTTGTGAATGTTCCAAACAAAGCATTCTTTATGTCTTGCATTCACTATGGAAAGACAAGACTTTTCGGGTGACAATCTGCGAATCCATCTTACGGGGAAGCCAACATTGTAAAATGCAAATTGAAACAACAGACAATGGAAATACATAATTTACTAGATGTCAAATCAAGAACCGAACTACGTGAATGGCTAATGCAGAACCATAAAACGGAGAAAGAATGCTGGGTAGTCGTGAAACGTGGAAGACCTACGGATGATAATACTTTCTGGGATATTGACGCAGTAGAAGAAGCCCTGTGTTTCGGCTGGATAGACAGCACCACAAAGAAAATAGCAGCAGACGTAACAGCCCAGAAACTTTGTCCACGAAAGCCGCGAAGCAACTGGTCCGAACTCAACAAAGAGAGATGCCGTAGAATGGAACGGTTAGGACTGATGACCGATGCAGGAAGAGCCGTTCTGCCGGATATGTCGCCTAATGGTTTTATCATAGACAAGGAAATATTACACAGACTACAATCTGACCCGGTAGTGTGGGACAATTTCTGCCAATTCCCTGATTTATATAGGCGAATCAGAATTGATACCATTCAAATCAAGAAGAATCAGCCCGAACTTTTTGAAAGCCGCCTGAATAAATTCATAGAAAATACCCGAAAAGGGCTCCTTTACGGAGAATGGAATGACAACGGAAGATTATAAAAATACAGAAAGTTTTCATCTATCTCTATTTTTACTACCTTTGCCGTATACAGAAAAAAACAAAGATTGTTCAACCCTATGAAATGGCAAGTGTGCATATAGCTACGCATTATAAATAGCATTCTCAATCAACGCTATTATTAATATACAGGCTTATTGAATAGGTCCGTATCTTTTTATTTTGCCATTAAATCAAATTATCACATTGCTAATAAGTTTATGTCATCGGTTACAGAACTTGTTGCATTTAATCATGTTGAACAATGAATTATACATATAAAAGCATATGGCTCATCAACTTTCCTGTCATGATGAGCATCCTGATCGAACAGCTTATAAACATAACTGATGCCATTTTCTTAGGCCATGTAGGCGAAATAGAACTAGGAGCTTCTGCCTTAGCCGGAATCTGGTATCTGGCCATTTATATGCTCGGCTTCGGATTCAGTCTGGGCTTGCAGGTTGTCATTGCACGGCGTAATGGCGAACAGCATTATCCGGAAACAGGCAAGACATTCTTCCAGGGATTACTTTTCCTGTCAGGACTGGCCATTCTGTTGTGCACTATTTCGAAAGTATTCTCACCTGTGATTCTCATCAAACTAATTGCATCAGAGAAAGTATATTCTGCTGTCATCGACTATTTGGATTGGCGTATTTGGGGATTGATGTTTTCCTTCCCATTTCTTGCCTTACGTTCTTTTCTGGTTGGTATCACACTTACAAAGCCCTTGAACAAAGCTGCGCTTACTGCCGTATTGGTCAATATACCATGCAATTGGCTTCTCATATTTCATTTCGATCTGGGAATAGCCGGTGCCGCTATAGCATCATCTTTTGCCGAATTATGCTCATTGGTAATATTGTCTATCCATGTTTTACGAAAAATGGACAGACAAGTTTATGGCCTGAATTGGCAATTTGATAAAGGCATATTGTACCATGTCTGCCGTGTATCCATCTGGAGCATGTTCAATCCGTTTATTGGTGTTGCCTCATGGTTTGCCTTCTTCGTAGCCATTGAGCATTTGGGAGAATTAGAACTGGCAGCTACAAATGTCATACGTAGCATATCCACCTTGTTTTTCGTCATAGTCAATTCACTGGCAGCAACTACCGGCTCATTGGTAAGTAATCTGTTGGGGGCAGGACAACAGAATCAGGTTATCCCGTTATGTAACCGGGTTATCCGTCTGGGATATGCAGTGGGATTCCCACTTATTATCCTTTCTATAATCTGTTTCAATCCGCTTTTCAATATTTATTCGGGTAATGAGAGCCTGCTACAAATAGCCCAGCTGCCATTTACAGTAGCCCTGTTGAATTATGTTTTTGCCTTACCGGGTTATGTATATATGAATGCTGTCACAGGGACAGGTGCTACACGTACCACTTTCATGTTCCAGGCAGTAACCATTATAGCCTACCAGATTTATTTATGGACGATAAGCAATTTCAGTACATCCCTGTCTGTATATTGGACAGCTGAATACTTATATGTGATATTACTTGGAGTACTCTCTGTTATCTATCTCAAAAACAGGAATTATTAAAAGGTTGAATTCAATATATCCAGTCTGCAACCTGTTGAACACTGTATCTTGAATCTGCATATCCAATAATATTGGACAGCATCCGGCTACAGTGGGCAGGCTTTGTTGTATTTAATAAAATCGTATCTTTGTATGTAAGAAAACGATTTATAAAGATCAATCGACATATGGTGCAAATTCTAGTAATAGACGATGAAGAACCTATTCGTAAATTATTAGCTCGAATAATAGAATTAGAAGGTTATAAAGTATCAACAGCAAGCAGTTGTAGTGATGCATTGCAACAACTGCGCAAACAACAATATGACGTTATTCTTTGTGATGTGTTTTTGCCCGATGGTAATGGTATAGATTTCATTTTTGATATAAAAAAATATTCCAATGATTCGGCAATCATATTATTAACGGCACATGGAAATATTCAAGATGGCGTACAGGCAATCAAGAATGGAGCATTTGACTACATTACCAAAGGAGATGATAACCGAAAGATTATTCCTACTATAAATCGCGCTGTTGACGAAACGGAGAAAAAGAAAGGGAAAAAGCCAGCCTCTGTTGCCTATTCCTTTGATTCTATTGTTGGAAAGTCAAAAGAGCTAAAACAGGCCATAACACTGGCACAGAAAGTTTCTACGACGGATGCCGCAGTATTACTAACCGGAGAAACAGGTACAGGGAAAGAAGTTTTTGCCCATGCGATCCATCAAGCCAGTCAAAGAGCTGCGCAACCTATTGTAGATATTAACTGCTCGGCTTTCAGTAAAGACTTGCTGGAAAGTGAGTTGTTCGGCTATAAGGCAGGAGCTTTTACTGGTGCATTAAAAGATAAAAAAGGACTATTTGAAGTAGCCAACCATGGAACTATCTTTTTAGACGAGATCGGAGAAATGGCCTATGATTTGCAGGCCCGGCTTTTGCGTGTCCTGGAAACCGGAGAGTATATAAAAATAGGTGACACCAAACCTACCAAAGTGGATGTCAGGATTATATCGGCCACAAACAGGGATTTAAAGAAAGAAATAGAGAATGGGAATTTTCGTGAAGATTTATATTTCCGTTTATCCGTTTTTCAGATAAACCTGCCTCCGTTACGAGAGCGAAAAGAAGATATTGAAAGTCTGTCATATATGTTTCTGGATAAATTTGCTGCTCAACTGAAGAAGAAAATTACTGGAATCACTCCAGATGTGCTCAATATATTAAAAAATGCAGAGTGGAAAGGAAATGTTCGGGAACTTAGGAATGTCATAGAAAGATGTTCGATTGTATGCGAAGATCAAATAACATTCGAAGATTTGCCCTTGGATTTACAAAGACGAAAATCAGAGGTTGCACCGATGAAAGACAGTTTTGAACTGGCTGAAATCGAGCGAATGCATATTATCAAAGTGCTGCAATACACCAATGGTAATAAAACAGAAACGGCACGTCTGTTAAAAATAGGATTGGCAACTCTTTATCGCAAAATTGAAGCATATAAAATAAGTATATGATACGAAAAAATCGTTTATAAGTACACCTGTTAATTGCTTATAAACGGTTTCATACAGCGATAAGATCAGATAAAGCTGATTATGATTTCAAACGTAATGTAAAACAACTTCCTTTTCCAACTTCACTTTCTACAGTTAAAGTGCCACCATGAGCCTCAACAAAATCCTTCGAAATGGATAATCCCAATCCGCTTCCTTGAACTTTTGTACCGGGTACCCGGAAATAATGATCAAAAATACTCTGATGATAACGAGGATCTATGCCTTTACCGAAATCACGAACATACATTTCAATATAATTATCATCCGTCTGACGTACACCAATAATAATACGGCCATTTTCAGGAGAATAACGGATTGCGTTCGAGAGTAAATTAGTCAAGACCCAAGCAATTTTCTCACTGTCAACAAATAATTTACCTATTTTATTTTCCGGATACTGTACTTCGATTTGTATGTTGAACTTTTCAGCTTGTACCCGATTGGCTTTGATGGCATATTCAATCAATTCGATGGGTTTTGTAATACGGGGCTTAAGCTGCAGCTTACCAGACTCTACTTGTGTCATATTAAGCAGTTCGCCGGTGATATTCAGCAAACGCTCACTATTATCCTGAATACTTTGCGCCAATTCTTTCTGTTCATCATTCAAGTCTCCAATCCGACTGTCCTCGAGTAACTGTAAACTCATCATGATGGCAGAAATAGGTGTTTTCAACTCATGTGATATGGTCGAAATGAAAGTGGTCTTGGCAGAATCCAGTTCCTTGAACTCCGTGATATTCTTAAGCATAATAACGTATCCCTCGTTCATAGAACCGGAGTTATTATTCCCTGACTTCTTAATCTGCATATATTTCATCTGGAAATAACTTTCCTTATTGTCAGCATATATTTTTAGAGGTTCCGTTTTACTGACTTTATTGTCTTTTTGTGAGTCCATCAGTTCACGTATGAGCCTCCTCAGCAAATCATTTCTCATAGAAATATCCTGAGCTGGTTTTTGTAAGGCCTCTTCGCGCTTTAAATTAAGGACATTCAAAGCTTCATCATTTATAAACAAAATGGTTAACTCATTATCCAAGCCTATAATAGGTTCTTTCACACTATTGATAATGGTTTCCATGTAATTCTTCGCAGCCTTTATTTGTGCCAGTGTACTTGAATGATAATCAGACAACCGCTTAGCCATTCTATTGAAGTTTTCAGAAACTTCTGCAAATTCATGGCTTTCCAGATTTAATCTACAATCATAATTATGATTGGCTATATCTTTTATTCCGTCGATAATCTTTTTGATCGGTTTATTAAAATAAGAAGGAAGGATTGTCAGCATGAAAATACCAATCACAATACAAAAGCCTCCAATAGTAGAGATCCAAAGCAGTGCGCGTTGTAATCCAGGACCTGCAGCAGGACTATTAGGTTCTGTTGCTGTCAGAATCTGTAAGTTTACAATAGAAAGTGAGACCAGAAGTACAATCATAGCCACAAGAACTCCTATTGCCAAGGTCAATTTTGTCTTAATATTCATAACACATTTTTTTATTGCGGAAAGATAATCAATTTTATATCCATTGCTGAAAGATTCTTAAGAAAATATCCATAGCGATGTATTTTAAAAATCTTACTCCAATTTAAAGTCGGTTGCCCAATACAAACGGTTGTAATATGCCGTTCATGACATACATCAATAATAGCCTGTATAATATCGGGTGAAGCAACTTGTATCAATTCACCACCCAGTTCAGTCACCAGTTTAAAATGGTTGAGTAAATGCCTCTGGACAGACAAATTGATCCTATCAGGACTTTCAGAAGGCGTCTGAACATATAGAGCCATAAAATCGGTATTATATCGGGAAGCAAGCCGTGCGGTACGGCGTATGATATGTCTCGGGGTTTTCGCGTTACTGCTTATGCAAGCAAGGTATAATTCCCGGTGAACCGCTTTTTCTTCGGGGATTACTTCCGTCTCAACTTTCTTTTCAACCCTAAATGCCACTTCCTTAAGAGCCAATTCCCGTAATTGAAGTATATTTTCTGTCTTGAAGAAATTACTAAGTGCTGTTTGTATTTTCTCCGTTTTATATATTTTCCCGGCTTTCAAGCGATTGATAAGTTCTTCAGCCGTCAGATCAATATTCACAACCTCATCTGCTTCCTCTAACACCTTATCAGGAATGCGTTCCTTCACTTCAATCCCGGCTATGCCTTTAATATCTTCATTCAGACTTTCAATATGTTGAATATTAACAGCCGATATAACATTAATACCGGCCTCTAAAAGATCCATTACATCTTGCCAGCGCTTTTCATTTCGGCAACCGTCAACATTGGTATGTGCAAGTTCATCAACGATTACCAGCTCAGGATGTAACTGAAGGATGGCGTCCAAATCCATTTCCTCCAGTTCTTTCCCTTTGTAAAATATCTTCTTACGAGGAATAACAGGTAATCCTTTTAGCTGCGCTTCTGTGCTTGCCCGTCCATGCGTCTCAACATAACCAATCTGTACGTCAATACCGTTGTCCAACATTTCATGTGCTTCTTGCAACATCTTGTATGTCTTACCCACACCGGCAATCATTCCGATATAGATCTTAAAAGCACCTCGTTGTGAACGTTTTATCAGATTTAAGAAATGACGTACACTTTCTTCTCTATTTGCCATTACTTATATACATTTAATTTCCAGCAGTATCAAGTTTATGAATCAGTCTATAGTCGGATTCGCTTCTTCCAGAGCCACATTCAGTTTTAATACATTAATTTTTGCAGGGCCGAATAAGCCGAACAAAGGTTTTTCTACCATTTTATCGACAATGGCTTTCACATCAGATTCACTCATTCCTCTGGCCTCTGCAACACGTTTTACCTGTATATACGCACATTCAGGTGTTATGTCAGGATCAAGACCAGAAGCACTTGCTGTAACCATTTCGGCAGGAACATCTTCGCGTTTCAAATACGGATGATGAACCAGAAATGTATCAATTCTTGCTTCTACCTCAGCAAGATATTCCTCATTAGTTACTCCCTTATTACTACCGGCTGAACTTGTACCGTCATAGCCGGAACCGGCACATGAAGGTCTACTCCAGAAGAATACATCTTTAGTGAAGACTTGTCCGACATTTGCTACACCTACAACTTTACCGTTGAGTTTTACCGTTTCAACATTTCCTCCTTCACCAGGAGCTGCCAATTGTGCGAAAATCCATAATACCAATATATAACATACCGAAAAGAATACACAAAACACCCATGTAATTCGGATTGATCTCATCAAATTTTTCATAACTGTCTTTTTTGTTTTTATTATTAGAAAAATAGTCCTACGAATAAATCTATAAGTTTGATACCCACGAAAGGCACAATAATACCACCAACGCCATAGATCAGCAGATTTCTGCGAAGTAAAGCACTGGCTCCGATCGGTTTGTATTCAACGCCTTTAAGAGCTAACGGTATCAGAACAGGTATGATTATGGCATTGAATATGATTGCCGAAAGAATAGCACTTTCAGGACTATGCAAACCCATAATGTTAAGAGCCGCAAGCTGTGGAACAGAAACCATAAACAATGCAGGGATTATCGCAAAGTACTTGGCAACATCGTTGGCAATAGAGAATGTGGTCAGCGTACCACGAGTCATAAGCAACTGTTTACCTATTTCTACAATCTCGATAAGTTTTGTCGGATCGTTGTCAAGGTCAACCATGTTGCCGGCTTCCTTTGCAGCCTGAGTACCACTATTCATGGCTACACCCACATTAGCCTGTGCTAGAGCCGGTGCATCATTTGTTCCGTCCCCCATCATAGCAACCAGCTTACCGGCTGCCTGTTCCTTCTTAATGTAATTCATCTTATCTTCCGGTTTGGCTTCCGCAATAAAATCATCTACTCCGGCTTTCTCAGCAATATACTTTGCAGTCAATGGATTATCACCCGTAACCATTACTGTCTTTACACCCATCTTACGCAAACGTTCAAAACGTTCCTCTATGCCCGGCTTGATAATATCTTGTAACTCGATCACTCCGGCTATTTCCTTATTGATGCATACTACCAATGGAGTTCCACCGTTGCTGGTAATCTGCTTGATGATTTCCTCGGTTTCTTTGGGAAACTCATTCCCGGCTTCGCTTACTATATTACGAATTGCGTCAAAGGCACCTTTCCGGATTTGAGTACCATCCTTTAAGTTTATTCCTGAACATTTCGTCTCAGCCGTAAATTTGATCATGTGAGCTCCTTCCGTGTTTAAGTTATGCATGCGCAATCCTTGTTCACGTCCTAACTCTATAATAGATTTTCCCTCCGGTGTATCATCAGAGACAGAAGACAGCATACACGCTTCTATAAAATTACGTTTGTCGAGGCCTGCTACCGGATAAAAATCCGTTGCCTTGCGATTACCGATTGTTATGGTTCCAGTCTTGTCTAAAAGAAGTGTATCTACATCACCCGCTGTTTCAACAGCTTTACCAGATTTAGTGATTACATTGGCACGTAATGCCCGATCCATTCCGGCTATACCAATGGCAGAAAGCAAACCACCAATCGTAGTGGGAATCAAACATACGAAAAGAGAAAGGAAGGCTGCAATAGTAATGACGGTATTGGAATAGTCAGCCATTGGTTTAAGCGTGATACAAACCACAAGGAACACCAACGTAAATACGGCCAAAAGAATGGTAAGAGCAATCTCATTTGGTGTTTTCTGACGACTTGCCCCTTCTACCAATGCGATCATCTTATCCAGAAAGCTTTCTCCAGGTTGAGTGGTTACAACTACCTTAATATGATCTGAAAGGACTTTTGTACCGCCTGTCACAGAGCTCTTGTCGCCACCAGCTTCACGAATTACAGGAGCCGATTCGCCCGTGATAGCACTTTCATCAATGGATGCCAGACCTTCTATAATCTCACCGTCAGCAGGAATGACATCGCCTGCTTCGCATACAAATACGTCTCCTTTTTTAAGTTGTGAACTGCTCACCGTCTTTACTTTATCGTTTACAATAAGTCTTGCAGGAGTCTCCTCACGGGTCTTACGCAAACTGTCAGCCTGAGCTTTGCCTCTGGCTTCAGCTATTGCTTCTGCAAAGTTGGCGAACAACAACGTAAGGAAAAGGATTATAAATACCCATAGATTATAAATAAATGAACCTTGCGATGTGCTGAAAGCTGAATAAACCGTTACAAACAACATAATCCATGTTGAAACTTCAACTGTAAACATGATAGGATTCTTTATCATGATTTTCGGATTCAGCTTTACCAATGACTGTTTCAAGCTTTCTATAACCTGATCCTTTTGAAACAGTGATGTATCTTGATTTTTTGAATTCATATCTTGATTTTTTTATTTATTACAATGAAAAATGTTCTGCTAGTGTACTTAATGCCTGTGCAGGGAAGAATGACAATGCTGCGACGATAAATATAACAGCAAAGGTCATCACTCCGAATGTTACAGTATCTGTTTGAAGAGTTCCGGCGCTCTCCGGTATATATTTCTTTTGTGCCAAAAGTCCTGCGATCGCAACTTGTCCGATGATAGGTATGAAGCGACTCAATATTAATACAATACCGCATGATACATTCCAGAACCAGGTGTTGTCACCAAGTCCTTCGAAACCAGAACCATTGTTGGCTGCACATGAAGTAAACTCATATAACATTTCTCCAAGTCCATGAAAACCTGAATTGTTCAGCCAGCCACCTTCACTTTCTACAAATGCAGGAGCATGAACATACAGATAGGCAGCAAGAGCCGTACCGACAAGTATGACAAACGGATGAAGCAGTGCTACTATTGAAGCGATCTTCATTTCTCTGGCTTCGACTTTGTGACACATAAATTCCGGTGTACGTCCAACCATCAATCCACTGATGAAAACTGTTATAATAATGAATGTAAAATAATTCATCCAACCGACTCCAACACCGCCAAACCATGTATTAATTTGCATATTAAGCATTTCAATCATACCGGAAAGAGGCATTGTGGAATCGTGCATGCCGTTTACAGAACCATTAGATGTAACGGTCGTGACCACACTCCAAAGTCCTGTTGCCCCGGCACCAAGGCGAACTTCCTTTCCTTCCATCGCTCCACCATCCTGAGCTATACCCATTGCGTCAATTCGTGGATTACCACCCATTTCCTGAGATACATTGATACATATCCCTATAAGGAAAGCAGCCAGCATAACACCATATATACTATATCCCAATCTCTTACGGTTTACATAGAAACCAAATGCAAATACCATTGCCATAGGGATCATCAGAATGGAGCAGCATTCAATCATGTTAGACAAATAGGTAGGATTTTCCAACGGATGGGAAGAGTTCACACCATAATATCCACCTCCGTTAGTGCCTAACTGTTTGATGGGAACGACAGCTGCAGCTGGTCCTTGTGATATGCTTTGAGGATTACCTTCAAGGGTAGTGATTTCCATCTTGCCATCAAATCCCATAGGTATTCCTTGTGTAATAAGTATAAAACCGACCACAAGTGATAACGGAAGAAGGATACGTGTACAACTCAGTACTAGATACTTCCAGAAGTTACCAATAGTTTGAGTTGTTTTTTCGCCAAGAGCTTTCATGATACCAGCCATAGCAGCCATACCAGTAGCTGCTGTAATAAACTGGAACAACATGATGACAAACAATTGTGTGAAATAAGTAAGACCGGTTTCACCGCTATAATGTTGTTCATTACAGTTTACCATAAAAGAAATACAAGTATTGAAAGCCTGATGTACGGTCTGACCGATATTCCCATCCGGATTCAGAGGTAAGTAACCTTGCATAACAAGCAGAATCATACCCCATACAAACCAGAATGCATTTACAACAAGCAAAGCCCTCAGAAACTGTTTCCAGTTCATTTCTTCTTCCGGATTGATCCCTGAAAGCCGAAAGATTAAATTTTCTACAGGCTTCATAAAATCACTCCAGACCTTTTTCCCTTTATAAACCTTAGCAATATATTTTCCTAACGGATAGCTTAATACCATCATTAGAACGATTTGTGCTATGACACCTAATAGTTCTGTATTCATACTTTAATTATTTTTTTAGCAGATAGCCTTAATACATTGTCAACTCACTTATTTAGAACTTTTCCGGCTTAACCAGGACATACATTAAATAGCCAAACATAATCAGGCCTACAATAAATAATACTGTGTACATCTATATTTCCTCCTTTTCATTTTAAATGTTTTCAAACCAATCAATACATTTCTCGAATAATCCAAAGCAGCTCATGCCTATTAGCAGGCAGACTACAAAACCAATTGTAAATAGTTCCATATTTTTATGTTTTAAAATTCATCTTTACTTATACAATTGGTATGCCAGAAAAAGAATAAAGAATATAATCAATTGAATATGAAAACAATAAAAATATTCAGTTTACTTCCAATGCTGTTTTAACTTTCTCAATTTGATAAACTGATATTATTATTGTGAGATGATCTATCTGAAAACGGTTAAACTCTATCGGAAGGAAATCATTCCATGACAACAGTATAGAATAATGCTAAAAGCAGGAGTGGATAAATATATAATTTCAATACGGACGGAAATGACGGAGCAGAGCCAATCATGTGAATGTCGCTACTGGGTAAAAAGAAAGCCGACGGAAAGTGTGGTAAGAACTTTCCGACGGCTGTGAATATTGTTGGGAAGCAATCAATCCTTATCTGTAAAGAAAAGATCACGCCCTAAAACTCCAGGACTTTATCGACCTTCAATATTCGACCGGTTTCTCCATCTACCAGCTTATACTGTATCTGTCGAGTTCCGCCAGTCGGATTGGTATTACTGTCTCCGTCTTTATAGATGGGGAAACGCTGACAAAATGTATTTTCCACAATGGCCATCTCATCATGGCCCATATAACCTTTGTTTACTTCGTTGTTTTCCGAGATTTCAGGCAGATATACTTGGCTCACTGACTTTCCGTTGTTAACAGAGTATCCAATAAATTTCCCGTAACTTCCGCTACCATCCGAAGTCAGATAGACAAATACTTCCGGATAACTGTCTATATTCAAGTCTCCTATTTCGGCATTGACAACTGTATATCCGGTAATATCATGATACAAAGTCTCGTTGGATATACTCAATCCGGAAGGTTGAATCACAAGACTGTCTCCTTTCACACTCACCTTAAAGGAAATCTTACTTCCGGGATATGTCAGTTCCGTGTTGAAACCGGTTTCCTGTTTGGTTACACTGCTTTCTTCTTTTGCTGATACTTCAGAAACATCGCTTTTCTCATTCTTGCTGAATGAGCAAGACACCAACAAGGCACATAATACAAAAGAACTTATTTTCTTCATGACTTTCTTGTTTATAATTGTAATCTATTTTTATCAAGCTTCTATGTTATTACCTATTTGCTGGATTTCATGAATAAGTCTTGATGCATGAAACCCGTCACAAACAAACTACATTTTTAGAGAACAAAATATTTCTCCATCATTCCTTTAAGCTGATCCGACGATAGATTGGCTATTCCTATTGATTCTATAAGTGAAAACTCCTCTTTGTTTTTACCTATAACAAACTTGCGTTCCTGACCGTCTATTTCGGCAAGCAAATGGAAATTTCCCTTGTATGCTTGTTCCATACGGATATTCTTTACCGTATGCCCATTTATTACAAATTCTCCTGTTGAACAAGTTATTGCCTCCAATTCGCCCCAAGATTTCAAATGGTCGGCTATTGTCGTTTCAATACGCCCTATCCATTGTTCTGCGACACCATATTTAGTGGCAACCACACGGAATTGTTTTATGGCTTTAACGATATCACGTATAATTGCATCAGGCCGGCGTATTCCATTATCTTTAGCTAGCTGAATAACATCATCCCGTGTAATGCCTCGAAGTTTTGCCCGAATATACATACAATGATCTTCATTAGGCAAGAATCCTCCACTATCAAATATATAAGTTATATCGTATGCCGGAGCCAGACGCCAAGTACCATCCTCATTCATGATAAATGAGAAATTCTTATTGTGGTCATCTGTATTGTTTGCCAATACATTAAAAACCATCCTACGGAATACTTCATAACAGTCTGTTTCAGGCAAATGGAGTTTCCGGCATATTGCTATCAATTGTTCGTAACTGTCTGCATCAGGATTGATTGCCGCCAGTGTTTGGGTATGGACCTTTTTCCCATCTTTACGGTCAAACCGTTTTGTCATGAAATGATTATTTCCATCTACCTGATAGAGTTCGGATGGCATCATATTGATTCCTGCCATAGTAGCCAGTTTATAGTAAGTCATTTCCAACTCTGCTGAGCAGTATTGTGAATTACCAAATTTGATCAGGCAGTAATCAAAGTCCTCCAATCCGGAAATCTGTCCGCTACGAACCTCTCCATTCTTTCGGTTAATCGCAACAATGGCCTTAGGCTGACGACCTCCGGCTGAAGTTCCAACCGTCAACAAAGATTGCATGGTAATCGACTCCTCGGGTAAAATTCTGGCATTTTCCCTTTCTGTGAATATGCGTTCTGCCAAACTAGCTAATGATTTGATATCTATTTTCTCAACCCTACGTTCTCTTGAAACCTCTGGCACAAACTCCAGCGCTCCCATTCCACGTTTTCCGATAAATGAAAGTTTGTCAAGAGGAGTAATATCTGCATTTGACAGGTGATTCTGTTGACGCCACAAATCAAAAAGCTGATTTCCCCATGCATCAGGTAACGAATCGGCTACAAAGGCCGGTAACTTTTGGTAAATTTTGGCCTCTTCGCCCCATATTGGAGTAAGGCCTCTTACTCCATCGACCGGTGCAGTTAAAGGAGATATATTCAGACCTTTCTTCAAGAAGGCCGGATTATACATAAAGTAAGACAACCGGCGTCTGGCATCCCAAGCTAATCTGCCAATTTCTTCACCCCAAAGAATCACTTTTAACGACTGTACCATAGTTTATGTTATTTAGAGTGTCTGACACGCTGCACCTTTTTATCATCCTTACGCATCAGGTAAGGAGATTCAGGCAACTCTGGAAGAATATAGTCTATCGCGTTAATCTGTCCGACCACTTTCAGCAACACCATAAATGTTGACAACGAAATATTTCCGGCTGTGCCATTCTCAAATTTGTGGATTGTTGTAAGTCCAATGCCTGATTGCTCTGAAACATCTTTCTGAGTAAGATTGCAGCGAATTCTGTATTCTTTAAACCGAGCGCCCAATAATCTTACAAGCTCTGGAGTGGAGTATTCATAAAAATCTACCATATTCCTGTTTTTTTATATATCATTATAGTGATAATTATATGTGTAATCACATATTAATCTTCACTATTATGAAGATTATATACACAAAACTATGCAAATCCTTTGAATAAAACTAATTTTTCCGGTAAAACTTTGATCAACCAATGATTATAACTGATTACCGAAAACTTTTATATGTGGTCGTCTCTTTAATTCCGGACTCACTTATGGAGTAAACCTGACAATAGGCAGATTTGCTTTATCAGGTAAAATAAATTATCTTTGGTGGAGTTTGAATGTATTAATTGACTACAGTTATGATAAAAATATATGGAATGGACACATGTCCGGATTGTACGTATGTGGAAGAACAAGTGAAAGGTAATAACCAGTACGAAGTGATTGATATCGGTCGGCACGTAAGAGATCTGAAGGCTTTTCTGAAACTCCGGGACCATCATCCGGCTTTTGATGAAACCAAGCGTATCGGAGCTGCCGGCATTCCTTGTTTTGTACTCGATGACGGTACGGTAACACTGAATCCTGAAGACGCGGGGTTGCATTCACGCCCCATCGGCGAAGGAACGACATGCAGTATTGACGGAAGCGGTTGTTGATGATGGCACAAAAGATTCTTTTTCTTCATGGCTTCTTTGCTTCGGGTGCCTGCGTTCCGGCTCTTGCCCTGAAAGACTACTTCAATGGTAAAGCTACAGTTCTAACTCCGGACTTACCTCTGCACCCACAGGAAGCTCTCGACTTTATCCGGAGATTATGCGAACAGGAAAAACCGGATATCTTGGTAGGAAACAGCAACGGTTCGTTTCTGGCGCAGATAGTAGCTGCCCAAAACAAGATTCCTGCCTTGCTAGGAAACCCGTATTTCAAGATGACTCGCTTCCTCATCGAACGTATCGGTTCGCATGAATACAAGTCCCCAAGGGCTAATGGAAACCAACAGCTTGTCATCGACCAAGCATTGATTGACGAATTTGCCGGGCTTCAACAGCATCAGTGGGATTATTGCCAAACAGCCAGTCAGGAAAACATTTGGGGTATATTTGGAGAGAACGATCACTTGGCGCACTTTGAGCCTTTATTCCTGAAGCATTACAAATATGCTTATCATTTCCCGGGTGGTCACACACCAACAGCTGAAGAAGTGCAGACGTATTATGCTCCGCTGGCTGAAAAGTTATTGGGCGTATAATGGAATTTCCATCTAATCGTTCATGGAGTTAACTTACACATCCGATTCTTTTTGCTTCATTCCTTATGTACATCCAGCCAATTGGTGACGGGTGTTCCAATCAATTGATCGGTCACACCAACGGTTTTCCCAATCAGATAGGCAGATATAATGGTTCCCAGTCCAATGCCAACGACCTTGTGTACAAGAATAAGTCCCGACAATAGGGTAAACAAGACCAAAGAGATATCGAAGCGGATACGTAAATAAGAAAAGGGCTTACGTAATACATGACACAATGTTTCTACAATGGCATTGCCGGGATCCAAAATCAGATTTGCCTTTGTCATAGCATAAACTCCGATACCTGTAAGGATATTGGACAGGATCAACAGGAAAAGGCCCGACAAAAACTTCGGATTCATCACCGGAACAAGCAGGTCGTAGATGTCGATAAAAAGTCCGACAAGAAAAGCCATAGGGATCTGTAGCAGTAACTTATAAGATAAAGACTTCAGGAGAATGGCCTGAGCAGTGATAAAGATTATATATAAGATGAAGTTGGCCGTTCCGAATGAGATGTGTAAAAAGGTAGAGTATGAATAGGCTACAGAACTGATCGCTGCCACACCCAGATTGGTTCGGGTACTCAATAAGATTCCAACTGACATGATATTCATTCCCAACAAATATAATATCGCTTGCCTCTCTCCGATCTTTCCACCTAACATAATTCCTCCTTCACTTAAAAGAAAACCGACTGGTACAACCGAAGCTTTCCTCGTTATAACCAATCAGCACACAAATATATTCAATTATTCGATAAATTATTTTACAACTCCGCATAAAGTTTTAGTAACTTTATGCGGAGTCATATTCTTATTTATACAAAGTCCTAGCTAAATCGGCCAGACCTTCCTCCCCTGGTAAATTCGGGAACTCTTCTTTCATAGCTGAAATAAACGTATCTGCTGTTTTACATGCTTGCAAACATTCCTTCATTTTATTAAGATAGGAAATTTTGAACTCAACAACATCCGCTTTTACTGCGCCTCCGTGACCACCAATAAACAACATACAGCCGGATTTCAATTCTTTCTGTGCTTCATTTATTTCTGCTTCAATAGCTTCCGAAGATGAAATTTGTAAATAACTCATGTGAGCTTTAGAGGGTGTCCAATGCGTGTAATAAACTTTTTTCCCTATAATGATACTGGCAGCAGGAAAATCCGTAGAAACACCATGATTAAACTCAAACGTAACACCTGCCCATACGTAAGTTTTACCAAACGATACTTCTGATATTTTCCCCTCAGGAAGTTCAGACATACTGTCTCCAAACATCTTTTGAAAATTTTGCATCATGCCGCCATAAATTTCGCCTTTTGAAAACTCAGGCATTCCATCTACCATAACATAATCATGATGCCCCGTACCTCCTACATGATAATTAGCAATACGTTGCTCTACTGGTTTGTTCAGTTTATCCAAATAAGCATCAAATTCAGCAACATTATCTTTAAAAAGAGGTTGCTCCATAGTGACAAGTGCATTTTCTCCTTCCACAATGTAACTAGCATCTCCCAGTGCATCATTCGTGTAATACACATGAAGTTTAAACGTGCTGAAATCATACACATCAAAATGTCCTTTTGTTTGTCCCATAACTGTAATCGTTAAAAAGTTCATTAATACAAATAAAATCTTTCTCATAACTTTAATTCTTATATTAGTTTCAAAAAGTTCCTTTGTTTCTTTTCGATTGCAAATATAGATTAGATTTTATGGTAAAACAAGAAGGTACTTATTACTCTCTTAGTTACCTAAATGAAACGAATACTGATAATTAACCAGATAAAAAACGAAAAAAATAAAAATAACTTTTTCTCTTGCCTTATCATAGATAGTTAGTTACTTTTGTATCCTAAATAATAGGATTTATTATGAATCGAAATGAACTTAGAAACGAATTTGCTCCTGATTGCCCAATCAGAAATATCCTTGCACGTATCTGCGATAAATGGTCGTTGCTCGTTTTATATACATTAAAACAAGAACCCGTTATGCGCTTCAATACGTTACAGAAAAATATTCCCGACATATCACAAAAAATGCTGACAACAACATTGAGAACGTTAGAAGATGATGGATTTGTCACACGCAAAGTTTATGCAGAAGTTCCTCCTAGAGTGGAATATTCTCTGACTGAAAGAGCTTTATCTTTGTTGCCTTACATAGATCAGCTTACTGCATGGGCAAAAGATAACATGGACTTCATATTAAAAGATCGAGAAAAGAATAATAAGAACAGATAACGACCTGTAATAGGTTTCGTTTTATCTATTATGTATTTATTGATTTATTGATAAGATGAATATCTATCAGAGATATTCCTGAGTTGCATTTTGTTGTAGCCAAAATCCACCTTTAACCTCAAACTACAACCCAACAGTTAGTATTGACATTTTGTCAAATTACCCCTTTCATTTTTGCGTTATTTGAACCGGACTGCGAGGCTGATTCCAAATAAGCGACGCACAGAGAGTTGAGGTTTGACAGATCGATATAGGAAACGTTTTTTCAGCGACATTCGGATCAACGGATAAAGCATTCATGCCGGGAATTAGAGTGGGCAGTTCGTATTGAAAGCATTTTCTCCTTCTTTTTGTCACCCGAAAAAAGACTGAATCTGCGTATATTCTGGACTCAAAAATGAGAATTGATGGAGCTCTTTTTCCAAAATAAGCTCTTTTAATACATACATTTTAACAAAAAGGAGCCGTTTTTGAAGATTTTCTCCCTGAAAAGGAGCATTTTTCGAGTAAAACATACTTATTTTGTTTCGATTCTTCGTTACTTTTATCTCAAAAGCCTACCAGAAATGACTGAAAACACGCCGGCTTTTGGAAAAAATAAGCCGGCTTTTGCCCAAAAGGCTTTGGAAATCTGATGGAAAGTCCCGTTTTCTCTCCTATTTTATCCAGTTTTCAGTTTTCTCTCGTCAGCAAATAATCAGGATATAAGTCTTTTTATCACAAAAACAGAGATTTTGCTTACACCTCTATTTTTATCTATCAGCTCATCAATTTCATTGATCGGTATTTAAGGAGATAAAAACAAAACATTGTGTACCTTTGTTCTTATAGTAAACAAACGATTTAGCTTACGAACTCAGAAACTAATAACTTATAAATAATATGAAATACCTGATAGTTGGAGGTGTTGCCGGAGGTGCTACTGTTGCCGCCCGCCTCAGAAGGAACGATGAGAAAGCCCAGATCATCTTATTTGAAAGAGGGGAATACGTATCATACGCCAATTGTGGTCTGCCTTATTACATTGGCGGCACCATTAAAGAACGGAACAAGCTGTTTGTACAGACCGTAAAAGGGTTTGTCAGCCGCTTCCGTATTGACATCCGTACCCGTCAGGAAGTAACCCGTATATTACCTGATACGAAACAGGTGGAAGTCAAGAACCTGCAAAGCGGAGAAGTCTACACTGAGAGCTACGACAAGCTGGTTCTCTCGCCGGGAGCCGAGCCGTTGCGCCCAAGAATCGAAGGCATTGACAGTCCGAAAATCTTTACCCTGCGGAATGTTCCCGATACAGATGCCATCAAAGGTTTCCTACAACAGACGAATCCGAAAAAAGCGGTTGTCGTAGGTGGTGGATTCATCGGACTGGAAATGGCAGAGAACCTACATGAAGCCGGAGTGCAGGTAACGGTCATTGAAATGGCCGATCAGGTCATGGCTCCTCTTGACTTCTCGATGGCAGCCATGGTGCACCAACATCTCACCAGCAAAGGTGTAACATTGCTCCTTGGCGACGGCGTGAAGAAATTTGAGACTCTGGCGGATCAATCCCTGGCTGTTCATCTTTCAAGCGGGAAAACCGTACAGACCGATCTGGTAATCCTGAGCATTGGTGTGCGTCCGGAAAACCAACTGGCGCGCGAAGCCGGTTTGTCGCTGGGCGAACGAGGCGGAATCCAGGTCAATGCCTATCTGCAAACGTCGGATCCGGATATCTATGCCTTGGGTGATGCTGCCGAAATCCAGCATCTGATTACTCACAAGCCAGCCATGATACCATTGGCAGGACCAGCCAACAAGCAAGGCCGTATTGCCGCCGATAATATCGTTTACGGCAACAAGGAAGTATATAAAGGAGCGATGGGAACATCAATCGCCAAGATATTTGACCTGACGGTTGCCGCAGCCGGAGCCAATGCCAAACTGTTGAAACGGGAAGGCATTCCGTATATCTCGTCTTATACACACGGAAGTTCGCATGCGGGTTATTATCCGGGAGCCGTTCCTTTATCCATCAAGATCTTGTTTGCGCCCGAAACAGGTGTGTTGCTAGGTGCACAGGTAGTAGGATTCGGCGGTGTGGACAAACGCATTGAAATGTTGGCCCAGACCATCCAGCACGAAGGTACGATTTATGACCTGATGGAACTCGAACATGCTTATGCGCCTCCATACGCTGCTGCCAAAGATCCGGTGAACATGGCCGGTTTCGTTGCCGACAACATCCTGAAAGACCGCGTTCGGATCATCACCTGGCGCGATATCGACAAGCTCGAAGCCGATGTAGTCAAGATTGATGTCCGTACTAAAGATGAATACAGCTTAGGAACAATTCCGGGCTTTATCAATATCCCGGTGGACGAACTACGCGAACATCTGGACGAACTGCCCAAAGACAAGCCGATTGTGATTACTTGTGCCGTCGGATTAAGAGGTTATCTTGCCTATCGTATCTTGGTACAGAACGGATTCAAGAATGTACGGAACTTATCGGGTGGATACAAGACCTGGAGTACAGCGACGGCACCCGTCTGCAACGATGTCCATTGCCAGGCCCAAACCGATACGGAAGAAAAAACAGACGACGGGCAGCCGGCCAATGCATCTAAACCGGTTTTATCGGTCGATGCTTGCGGATTGATGTGCCCCGGTCCTATTCTGCAACTGAAGAAGAACTATGCAGAACTGAAAGAAGGAGAAGCCCTGGTTATCAAAGCTACCGACCAAGCTTTCGGGAAAGACGTAGCATCGTGGTGTAAAATGACCGGAGCCCAGCTCACGAGTCTGGAGAACCGAAACGGGATTGTAGCTGCTACCATCCAAAAAACAGCGCCGGTCTGTTCTGCCGCCACGAGCCAGCCTGCCGATCACAAGACCATCGTTGTTTTCAGTGACGACCTCGACAAGGCATTAGCCAGCTTTGTGATTGCCAATGGAGCAGCGGCAGCAGGGAAAAAAGTTACCCTTTTCTTCACGTTCTGGGGATTAAACATCATCAAGAAGCGGAACAAACCGGCCGTTGAGAAAGACCTCATGGGGAAAATGTTCGGTTGGATGCTTCCTTCCAGCAGTGAAAAGCTCAAACTGTCTAAGATGAATATGGGCGGTATGGGCAGCAAGATGATGCGGATGATCATGAGACAGAAACGAATTGACAGCCTGGAAAGTCTGATACAACAGGCCATCGACAACGGAGTAGAAATGATTGCCTGCACCATGAGTATGGATGTGATGGGAGTCAAGCAGGAAGAACTGCTGGATCACGTCAAATTAGGCGGTGTTGCCACCTACCTGGAAAGAGCCGAAGAAGCGAACCTGAATCTCTTCATCTGATGATTCAGTTCATATAAAAAGGAAATCGCCAATCTGAAGACATTTTCAGATTGGCGATTTCCTTTTATAAGAAGATTAACTGTCGCTGTTTATTTACACATCTCATGGATGATTTGAATCAATTCGCCACCCAGTTCTTCTGCTTCCTGCATGGTATGAGCTTCTGAATAGATACGAATAATCGGTTCCGTATTACTCTTGCGCAGATGAACCCATTTGTCAGGGAAATCGATCTTCACACCATCAATATCCGTGATATCATACTGAGCAAACTTTTCTTTCACCTTTGCCAGAATAGCATCCACATCAATCTCAGGAGTCAGCTGAACCTTTTGCTTGGAGATGAAATAAGGAGGATAAGTAGCACGCAATTCACTTACCGTCATTTGTTTCTTAGCCAGATGAGTCAGGAACAAGGCAATGCCCACCAAGGCATCACGACCATAATGGCTGGCCGGATAGATCACACCGCCATTACCTTCACCACCGATCACGGCATTGGTTTCCTTCATCTTCGTAACCACATTCACTTCACCTACGGCAGCAGCATTATATTCACAACCGGCATAACGACGGGTTACGTCTCTCAAAGCACGGCTTGAGCTCAGGTTGCTGACTGTATTACCCGGCGTACGGCTTAAAACATAATCAGCTACAGCTACCAAAGTATATTCTTCTACGAACATTTCGCCGTTCTCGCAAACAATGGCCAGACGATCCACATCCGGATCCACTACAAAACCAACATCTGCCTTTTCCGTACGGATCAGATTAGAAATATCCGTCAGGTGTTCTGGCAGCGGTTCCGGGTTATGCGCAAAGTGACCAGTCGGTTCGCAGTTCAGCTTCAATACCTGCTTTACACCCAAAGCTTCCAGCAAAGCCGGAATGGCAATACCACCCACTGAATTCACACAGTCGATTGCCACCTTGAAGTTCGCAGCCTTGATTGCTTCTACATCGACCAAATCCAACTTCAATACAGAATCAATGTGTTTCTGGATATATGTCGTATCAGTAATTACCTTACCCAAATGACCCACATCCGCAAACCGGAAATCTTCTTTTGCTGCCAAAGCCAACACTTCAGCACCTTCGGCTGCATTCAGGAATTCACCTTTTTCATTCAGCAGCTTCAAAGCATTCCACTGTTTCGGATTGTGACTTGCTGTCAGAATAATACCTCCACATGCTCCTTCCATAGCCACAGCCAGCTCAGTTGTCGGTGTAGTAGCCAGATCAATGTCCACTACATCAAAACCCATGCCCATTAAAGTCCCTAAAACCACCTGTTTTACCATCGGGCCAGAAATTCGGGCATCCCGACCAACAACAATCTTATTAGTCGTCACTTTCGTATTCTTGCGAATAAACGTTGCATACGCAGCTACAAACTTGACTATAGCCAACGGGTTCAAGCCATCTTCCGGATCTCCACCAATCGTACCGCGAATACCGGAAATAGATTTAATTAATGTCATAGTATATTATAGATTAAACAATGATTTACTGCTCAAAAGTATATCTTACTTTCGGGAAATAAAGCGGTTCTCCAGATGATTGGAAAGAACTCGGTCCCACTTTAAACGGAACAATCAGTTTTACCACGGCGCTATCACCCACATGCTGCAGACCTGAAGCCAAACCTTCGCAGATGAAGCTACTCATCACCGCATCCACATTGGTATCATTCTGATCATATCCCCAAATATAGTAATCTTCTGTATATTTCTGATAAGAAAAAGTAACAGGTAAATATGGATTGGAAAAACCATCCAGTTCAAGAGTATCCGACTTGAAGAAACGCACCACAAAACGGCTGTTGACATTCTGACGTTTCGTACCTATTCTATTTCCATTTCCGGAATCAATGACATTAATATAAACATCATTATCCATCTGATAGAACTCATTTTCCTTAAACACGCCATCAGCTGGATATTCTTTCAAAACCACGATGTCTTCTTCGTCCATCAACCTCTCAATCGCCTTTTCTTCGGCTTTCAACATATCGGCATAAGATTGTGTTTTGTCGCATGAAGTAATCAACAAAACAGCAGTCATCATCAACGAACTTCCTAATATTTTATTCATTTGATTCTATTATAAATGTAATTAAAGGCAAATATAGACATTCTCTGAGAATTTTACGGCTGATTCTCTCTGTTTTCTTTCCTTAAGCTCGGGTTAAACTCTTCTAATGCATTCTCAAAACAGTCGATTGCTTCTTCCAATGTTCCGAAAAATTCTCCGCCCGAAGCATTTTTATGCCCGCCACCATGAAAGTATTTGGAAGCAAACTCATTGCAAGGGAAATCACCTACCGAACGCAACGAAACCTTGATATAATCCTTGTCTTCCCGTAAGAAAACACTGAAACAAACATCCTCGATACTCAATGGCATATTGACAAAGCCTTCCGAGTCGCCCGACACATAATGGAAACGTTCCAGTTCTTCAGCCGACAAAGACATCATTGCTGTATGCTTGCCCGGATAAACTTTCATCTTCTCATACAATACATATCCCTGCAAACGCAAACGGCTCTCTGAATAGACCTGAAATACCTTCCGGTAGATTTCATCCTTATCAATGCCTTTCTTGATTAACTCACCGATGATAGTATAAATTTCCGGCTTGTTCGAATTGTAAGTAAATGATCCGGTATCGGTCATCATTCCGGTATAAATACAAACAGCCGATTCACGAGGTAACAAATCAAACATACCCATCCGACAAATAAATCGGAATACCATTTCGCTGGTTGACGACATCTGCGGATAAGACATGGTAACCCGACAAAAATCAGCCGGATTCAAATGATGATCAATCATGACTTTTCTGCCTTCGGCTGCCAACAGGGCATCAGCTACCTTTTCAACTCGTTTGGGTTCATTAAAGTCCAAACAGAAAATAACATCGGCATCGTGCAATAACTGGTCGGCAAATTCCTGGTATTTGTCATACACAACAACATCTTTGGCTCCAGGCATCCAGCGATAGAAAGGCGGAAAATCGTTAGGTACAATAACTGTTACCTGATCTTTACCATAAGTATTCAAGAAATGATATAATCCTAAGGAAGCACCTAAAGCGTCTCCGTCGGGAGAAACATGTGTGACAATAACAAACTTATCACCTTTTTCAACATACTTTTTAGCTTTCTGGATCAGCTCTTCAGCAATGATTTTAGTAATCATGAAATCTACATTTTAATCGGCACAAAGGTACATCTTTTTCTGAATATTCCTCAACTTATTCGTTCAATAAGCATAGACGCTGAAAAGAGAAAAAAGAAAAAAAGTGCAGTCACTAAGTACCTGGGATATTTTTCCCGGATATAAAAACATAAAAATAAAAGAGATAGATATACTTCAAACAGCATAAAGACAGAAAGAGACTCGGCCGGAGTAACCGGATCTACACGTCCTATCCGATCGACAAAAGAACAGAATGTATCGGTCAGCCAACTGGTCAATTCATGTAAAGGCATACAAATCCAACCCAGTTTGACAAGAACAATCCATACTAATGCCAACGGAATGATCAAGATAGAAAAAAAGGAAACCGGCAATGCAGCCAGCAACGAAACGGAAGACATTTCTCCAAAATAATACAAACATAAAGGAAACGTTCCGATCTGAGCAGCCAGGCTAATAGCAAACCAGTCCCAAGGAATCCGGATAAACGGATTTCTCAACTGGAACAAAGAAGCAATACGGCGATAGAAAAAGAAGATAGAAAGGACAGCCAGAAAACTCAACTGGAATCCGATATCAAACAAGTAGAACGGGTTATACACCAACATGCAAAAAGCCGTTGCACACCAGGTATTATATGAATCACGTTTCTTCCGAATAGTAACTCCAATCAAATAGAGGGAAAGCATCCAAGCTGCCCGAACAGCCGATGCGGCCAAACCAGTAATGGCAGCAAACAACCAGATAGAAACCAGCAGTAATCCGGCCTTTAAATACCGGAGTCTGGACTTATCCGACAAAGGGAATAAACACAACCGGAGGAATGAATACACCACACCCACATGAAAACCACTGACCGCCAGAATATGCGCAGCACCAGCCAGAGAGAATCGCTCTCTCACACTTTCTTCTAACTCCTGACGATAACCGAGAGTCAGTGTTGCCAAAACATTTTTCTTCCACTCAGATAAATCAAGTAAATCGATGGGTTCCAATAGTTCTCTCTGCCATAGCTGACACCTCTCCAACCAGTCTGCATAATAAAAAGAATGGTTTGTCTTCAAGCGATAGTAAACATAGCCACAAGATAATGCCAATAAAAGCAACAGATACCAAGCGCCCCATTGCCATCTTTCGCCATACAGAGATTTTTCTCTCTGTACATTACTTGAAAAGAATATAAGAGAAAGACAGATACAGCCTAATCCAATAGCTGCACATTCGAAAGGAACGTACACCGATATACATATTCCACATAACCAAACAAAAAGCGGCCTGGCAAAGGGCCGCTTTCTTAATTCCTTTGTCATAGTTTCAGTTTTGAGAAGATATAGATTATTTTAATGCCACTTCGTTATGTGACTCAACATCTACACATCAACTATTCAGCATCTTCAATTCCTTAATGATCGCATTCGGATCAGGAGCCTTAAATACAAAACTACCGGCCACCAATACATCGGCACCAGCTTCCAACAAGCGCTTACCGGTTTCCAAGTTCACGCCTCCGTCTATTTCTATCAGTGTATTCAAACCTTTCCGATCAATCATTTCACGTAATTGGCGTGTCTTCTCGACCGTATGTTCAATAAAAGTCTGACCACCATAACCCGGATTAACCGACATCAACATGACAACATCCACATCCTGAACAATATCTTCCAGTAAACTAACCGGCGAATGAGGGTTCAATGTAACGCCCGCTTTCATTCCAGCTTCATGAATTCCGGCAACCGTCCGATGTAAATGTGTACATGCTTCATAATGTACATTCATCAAATACGCACCGGTTTCAGCAACCTCACGAATAAACTTATGCGGTTCAACAATCATCAGATGTACATCCATCGGTTTCCGGCAAATCTTTTTCAATCCTTTCAGAACAGGAAAGCCAAAAGAAATATTAGGGACAAACACGCCGTCCATAATATCCAAATGTAACCAATCTGCCTCACTCTGATTAATCATCTCAACGTCTCGCTGCAAATTCATAAAATCGGCAGCCAATAAGGAAGGAGCAATCAATTGTTTCATAAAGAATCCTCAAATTTTAAGCAAAGGTAAAAAAAAAGAGAATACAAGTCAATGTATCCTCTTTTCTCCTATTCCATGATCAGTTCATCACAAAACCGCATAAGTCTGAATCTAAAGAAGATTCCACATGATAGGAACGAGCAAACTGATGTAAAAAATCCAGTGTTTGCCGACGAGGCTTAACCTCTGATTCTGCATGTTGCGCTTTAAATGAATGATCAAACTTTGAAAAACATGACGTAGATATTTTCTTCATAGGCATTCTATTTTTTATCATTCTATATAAAAAACGAATCATCTATGAAAATATTGTGTCTATCCAGTATATTTATAGTTTTTTCTTATGCCAATGATAATTCAATATGATGTTCTTCGGCCAAGCGGCGAAGATTTAATATAGCATAACGCATCCGTCCTAAAGCCGTGTTAATACTAACACCCGTCAAATCGGCGATTTCTTTAAAGCTCAAATCGCGATAATAACGCATTTCCAGAACTTCCCGTTGATTATCAGGCAAGGATTTCAACAGTTTCCGAACGTCGGCCAGTATCTGATGCTTCACCAATTTATCTTCAATAGTACCATCACACAACTTGATATTATTCAACAAGTCTACTTCGACTTCATCATTTGAAACCGTATTCTCATTACGCTCCTGGCGATAATTATCTATAATCAGGTTATGAGCTATCCGTGTGATCCATGCTTTAAACTTACCATTATCAGTATAACGGCCTTGCTTAATAGTCATAATCACTTTAACAAAAGTTTCCTGAAAGATATCTTCAGCCAACTCTTTGTTACGAACGATAAAGAAAATATAGGAATGAATACTACTTTGATATCGGCTTAACAAAACATCAAAAGCAGCGTTATTACCTTTTGCATAAAGGACGACAAGATCTTCGTCTGTCATCATCTCTAATCTATTCATTACTACTATTTTTATGATTTCTACGAGTAATGTTATGCTATAGGCGATAGGATTTTAAGAGTTAAACATATTTTATTTCTATGCAAAGAAACATAAATCATTTTACACAACCAAACTTTTCATAAATAAAAATTCCCTTATTTGTATTATTGTACAAACAAGGGAATATTCAGGACAAAACCCGTATCTCTAACGAACAAAAGAATAAGATCAGAACTTATATCCTAATGTTAACGCAACACGTGTCGAACTGGTCTTCAAAGACGCTGGAGAAGATTTCACCATAGTTTCTCCAGAATCGGAATACAACGTTGAGAAGGTATAGGCATCTTCCTTTACGGTTTTAAGCACACAGGCAAGGTCTACATAAAACTGAGGCGTAAAACGATAACCTAATCCCACTGTATAGTTCGTAATGTTATTAGTCAATGTATAATGAGGTAATGTACCCACCGTAATGACTTCCGTATTTCCATCTCTCAAGGTTGAACTCATTCCGCTACCAGACCAAGAAGCTCCAGCACGGACTGCAAACTGAGGTGTAACTTTCACTTCTGCTCCTACTCGAAGTGTATTGGATATACCCAGTTTCTGATCTACCTCGTTATTTGTTTCGATATTGGCATTACCATAATCATCCGACAAATACATCCGGCGATAATTCATAACCTCATAATCTACACTCAATAATGCTGTCTGTCCAAAGATAGCTGCTGCACTGAAGATCCATTTATCAGGTGTGCGGAATTTATATTTACTATAAGCTCCTTGAGGTGAATTAGCCTCATATTTCTTTGGCAAAGATTCTATATCCGATGCTCCATTTGCATCATAATAATCAGTCATTTTATACCATGTAGGAGAGTTATATGCAACACCTACACGCAAGAAATCAACCGGACGACAAATTGCACCGATGTTAATGCCATATCCCGTTCCTTTGGTAGTCAAGCCATTTTCCAGTTCAATATAGCTATTCTTGTTGGAAGCATAGTCTTCAGCATAATATGAATACAAATCATAACGAAGATCCGTTATCGATACGGTTGCTCCTAACAGCAAAAAGTCTGATATATTCGTTCCAAAAGCCAAAGCGTACTGATCAACTGCTCCTGATTCCTGTACATGCATTTCTGTATTCGACCGCGTATAGGGAATTCCAGTTGTACTACGCAAAGATGATTCGTACTGTTTTCCATTATAATTTAAGAAACCGGCATCATTCGACAAGACAGACAACCAGTCTCCTACTGACTCATACGGATCATAGGTAATATTACCATTTCCATCTTTACGAAAATCAATATCACTGGGTGTCAATCCTCCTTTATTGGCACGGGCAGCCACATAATCTGCCAAAGATGCTCCCATATCACCACTTCCACGCAATGAATAATTACGAGAATAATTCTTCAACCGGTTATATGAAAAGCCAACATTCCAACTTAATAATCCAGAATCATTCCCCGTCGGGAAATAGCCTACATAAGCGATATTATCAAAATTGAACTTCGTTTTATCAGCAGTCGTTCCATTGCCTAACCAGTTACTCTTTGCTGAAACCATAGAGACATCTGCAGTAGCTACCACTTCAGAACTACGATAAACAGCCAGACCTGCCGGATTGCTATTCAAAACAGATATATCACCACCTAAAGCACCAAAAGCACCACCCATACTCATACTACGAGCTGTACCGTTTAAATCACCATTAGGTACATATTTATAGGCATCTGCAAGGCCTTGAGAAAAAGCAGCACCAGTACTTAGTACCAGTGCTGATGCTATTGTTAATACTTTTTTCATCGTTTCTAATTCAAAATCAACCTTAATTATCTTCCTCTACCGCTGGAGCGACCGCCTCCACCGCCGATACTACCGCCACTCGAACGGCCACCGCCCATGCTTCCACTGCTAAACGAACCACTGGAACGACCGCTTCCATAATTGGAAGGTGAGCTGAAGCTTCTTGTTGAACGGCTTGACTGTGTATTCATTTGACTATTAAATACGCCACTACTACGACCTGTAGAATAACTGCTACGACCCGTTGAATAGCTACTGCGACCTGAAGCTGGACTATTACTGATTCGTGTACGAGAAGACGAAGAAGTAATACCACTGCTACGACCACTACCCCGTGTAATGGATGAAGGACTTATTGCACTGGAAGAAGATCCACGACCGATACTGCTACCGGAAGAGCGACCACTTGAACGGCCACTTGTTGCATAACTCTTCAATGAAGTAGAGTTTCCAGAAGAATAACGTCCTGAGCCACGTCCTGAAGAAGCAGAAGTGATATGACCTGCATCACGGCCTGATGAATAACGACCGGAACTTCTCAAGCTATTGCTACTTGCATATCCACTGGAACGACCATTCCGTCCGTAAGAAGAACGGCCATTGTCATACCGGTGATAATAGGAAGGAGCATAAGCATAATGATGATAATGCGGATAAAAGCCACCATAATAACCATAGTAACCCCAGCCCCATGAAGGACCCCACCATGGATCGTACCAAGGACTATAATAGCCGGCATACCAACCGCCCCAGCCCCAATAATACGGGCGATACCACCAAGATGAATAGTAACCCCACGGATTATAGAACCAAGGATCATACCATCCCCAAGAATACCAGGGAGAGCCAAAATTTAAATTCACCGACACATTCGTTGTCCCATTAGAATAATCCGTATCATAATCATAGGCATAATAACCGTCTTCCAAATATAAATCAACCTGGTCAGCTCCCACAATTGATATTTTACTTGGCGAATGATAACGAATAATACGTTCACTGTATTCCAAATCAGAACGACGATCGGATTCAACCTTTACCTGTGTTTTCTCAGGCTCTTGTGCTACCTCTTCCTCTTCTGCATACGCTTCATCATCATACCCAGAATAACGACGATTATACTCGTCTACATCCCGTTCTTCTTCAATATCAGAACGTGTATAACTACTTGGCGAAACCGTTTCTGTCGGCTCAGCATCCAAATCATCGTTCTTCTCTTCTTCTTTTATGTTTTTTTCTACCGAAGCCTCTTCTTTCGACTGGTTCGAAGAATAATAAACATCATCGAAGAATTGCTCCTGCCCTGTTGCATTCAATGCCAGCAGAAGCATCACCATCAAGGATGTTAATTTTTTAGGTTTCATATTTTTTCCTCCTAATTTATTGCCTGTTATCTTTTTGACTATGCCAGAAAAGTTTCGTTTAACCCAGTAAGGCGTTTTGAATTTATTTCACACTTACCTTCTTTATTCCGAAACATACCAGACATTCTAGTTACAAATATAACTATTTGTCTATTAGTACATATCAAAAACAATCGACTTTAACATTCATTTTAGAGCATTTTCTCTGTTCTATATAAGAATAGATGCATTTAAAGGATGATTTGCTGCAAAAGTCTTATTCTTTTTTATATACAAAAAAAGCTCGACTTCCTAACTAAGGTTAGAAAATCAAGCTTTCTTATTTTTTACTGCATCACAAACCGATGTTATTACCAGATATTAACACGATCTGCCGGCTGCATGTACATAGCATCTCCTTCTTTCACATCAAACGCTTTATAGAAAGTATCAATATTCTTCAAAGCTGCATTTACACGCCATTTACCAAGAGAATGCGGGTCCATTTTGGTCCGACGAACAATTTCCTCATCCCGGATATTCTGTGCCCACAAAGTTGCATAACCTAAATAAAAGCGCTGATCACCAGTAAATCCATCAATCACAGCAGGTGTTTCTCCCTGAAGGCTATTCAAGTATGCCTGATGTGAAATCAGCAAACCTCCTTGGTCGGCGATATTTTCACCCAATGTAAAACTACCGTTAGCATGCATCGTATCCAATACAATGATATTGTCATATTGGGCAACTAGCTTATTAGCACGTTCCGTAAAGCGAGCCGCATCTTCTGATGTCCACCAGTCTGCCAAATTACCTTCCTTATCATAATTACGACCTTGATCATCAAATCCGTGTGTCATTTCATGACCAATCACAACACCGATCGCTCCATAATTGATCGCATCATCAGCCTCCGGATCAAAGAACGGTGGCTGAAGAATAGCAGCCGGGAAACAGATTTCGTTAGTTGTCGGATTATAGTAAGCGTTGATAGTCTGCGGTGTCATATACCAACGTGATTTATCAACGGGTTTTCCGGCATCAGCCAATATATATTCCATTTCAAAGATAGACGACCGTCTTACATTTGCCCAATAAGAATCCGGTTTGATTTCCAAAGCCGAATAATCTCTCCATTTATCCGGGTAACCAATTTTCACCGTAAAGGCAGCCAATTTTTCCTGAGCTTTCAGCTTGGTTGAATCGCCCATCCATTCCAATGTATTGATGCGTTCACCCAACGCTTTCTGCAGATTGCCAACCAAAGTCAACATCTTTTCCTTGGAACTTGCAGGGAAGTATTTGGAAACATACATCTGACCGACAGCTTCGCCCAATGATCCGTTTACAGTAGACAATGCCCGTTTCCAGCGTTCTTCCAGCATTTGTTTACCCGACATGGTCTTGCCGTAAAAATCAAAGCTTGCATTTACAAAATTGTCACTCAGATAAGGAGCAGCAGCACTCAGCAGATTAAATGCCAAATAATATTTCTGATCATCCAAAGAAACCTTTTTCAAGAAATCGCCCAGTTTCTTATAATAAGCAAACTGCTTGGCATCCAATTCAGGTATGCTGTCTAAGCCCATAGCGGCAAAGTAAGCATTCCAATCAAGAGCATCGTTTGATTTTATAAAATCAGCACAAGACATCTTGTTGTAATTCTTTTGCGAATCGCGCAACTCTTCACGAGAGAATGAAATCTTAGCAATTCCATTTTCAACATTCATGACTGCGGCTACAGCTGCTTCTGCCTGTTCAGGAGAATGACCAGCCAATACAAACAAACGAGAGATATATGCTTTATAGGCTTCCCGGATCTTGCTGAAAGTCTCATCATTCTGCAGGTAGTAATCACGATCACCCATTCCCAAACCTGCCTGATACAGCTGAACAATATTCATTGAACTGTTCTTCTCATCAGCACCTACATAAAGAGCAAAGAAAGGAGTAATACCTTCTTTATGCAGATTGGCAACCATTTTTGAGAATTCGGCTTTTGTACCCAAATTACGAATGGCAAGCAATTCTTCCTTTACCGGCTCGAATCCCTCTTCATTCGTTTTCACACTATCCAGAGCCAATTCATACAACATTCCGATTTTCTGAGCTACACTTCCTTCCTGTTGTGGAGCAGCCTTCAATTCTTCTACCAAAGCGCGAAGCTGTTCACGGTTCATTTCCATCAACTGTTCAAACACGCCATAACGAGAAAATTCCGGCTTCAACGGATGTTCCTTCATCCAGCCACCGCAGGCATACTGATAAAAGTCTTCACCAGCCGTTACTGTTGTATCCAAATTTGCCAAATTAACAGATTTACAAGTAGATTGCGTGTCCGTTTCTTGAGCTTTGTTACCGCATCCCGCCAGCACCATGAATCCTGCAGCTACAAGCGGGAACATAATCTTCACTTTCATCTTGCTATATTCTTTTTGTTTAAACGATTATCTTTCCATTTGCAAGTTTTGCTTGCCTAACTTCTCATACTCACTCTCAAAATTAGGAGTAAAAACGCCTTTTCCCAGGTGAGCCTTTATTTCCTCGGCAGACCAAAAACGTCCTTCCTCTATTTCTTCAGGATCTGGAGAAAACGGACCCTCATAAATAGTCCGATAAGTATTCACCAGTTCTTTTTCCACCTTCGACTCAAAGACATAACGCATCAGAAAAACCGGATTAAAATCGGTGATTCCTAACTCCTCACGAACCTCCCGACGCAATGCTTCTTCAATCGTCTCGCCATAATCGACATGGCCTCCAACTGCAGTATCCCATTTTCCCGGCTGGATATCTTTTGTCATCGAACGCTTCTGCAAATACAAATCACCGGATTTATTAAAAATATGCAAATGCACAACCGGATGCAACCATTTACATCCATTATGGCATTCCCGGCGAGTTGCCTTACCTATTGTCTGACCTTCCTCGTTCACCAACGGGAACCATTCTTCCTTCATATTTATATATTCATCATTAAACGCGCAAAGATAATGAATAAATGGAATTTATCAAGCTAGGAATCCTCAATTTAAGTATGCAATCTATTAAAAATTCCCCTTACTTGATCAACTTCGCATAACGGCAAAGGAATCCCATCCGAGACCAAACAAACTTTCAGAAGAGGTGGAATCTACTTGAAGAATAAATGAATTTTATTTTGTTCGCCCACGCAGATTATATATTCACCCACTCCGAACATATAATCGCCCACTCCGAATATATGTTCGCCCTGGGCGAACAAAGAATAGACAACGTATATAAACAAAAAACACAACGTATTTTGGATAAAATACGTTGTGCCTTTCAAGTTACTCTCCAGCAAAAGTATTTTTGTTAAATCAAACGATTGGTTGCAGTATCCGGGAATATGACAGCCGGCTTAAAAGTCTTTGCCTCTTCAAAATCCATCAATGCATACGACATAATAATGACAACATCACCCGGTTGTACTTTGCGAGCAGCAGCACCATTTAAACAAATAACGCCAGAGTCCGGTTCACCTTTAATGACATACGTTTCAAAACGCTCTCCATTATTATTATTGACAATCGAAACCTTCTCATTCGGTATCAAATTGGCAGCCTCCATCAAAGCACCATCTATCGTAATACTTCCAATATAATTCAAGTTGGCTTCGGTAACTGTCACCCGATGAATCTTTGATTTAACAACTTCTATATACATCTTTCTTCTTTATGATTAATATTTAATATTGTCAATCAGACGTACTTCGCCACAATAGACAGTAATACAACCTACCGGATACGTCGTATCAGACCAGTTTTGAATAGGCTGCATGGTATTTCCATCTACGATTTCGAAATACTCTACTTCCATCTCCGGAACCTGATTGATTGTATTCACAACATAATCAATCACCTCCTGAACACTCTTTGCGGGTACAAAGGTAGTGCTTTCTTTTAATGTACGGGCAATTACCGGTGCTTTTTGACGTTGTTCGGGAGTCAAACGGGTATTCCGGCTACTCAACGCCAAGCCATCCGCTTCACGTTGAATCGGACAATCAACGATATGAACCAGCAGATTCAGCTGCCGTACCATTTCGCGGATAACAGCAATCTGCTGGAAATCTTTTTCCCCGAAATAAGCATTATCCGGTTCTACTATATAAAACAACTTACTCACGACCTGAGCAACGCCGTTAAAATGTCCCGGACGACGAGGACCTTCCATAACCTCAGCAACCGGACCCAAATTAAATACGCGTGTATCTGGTTCCGGATACATTTCCGCTACCGAAGGAGCGAAAACATAATCACAACCTACTGATTCAAGCAAAGCACAGTCTGCATCCAACGTACGTGGATACGTTTCCAAGTCATGCTTATCATTAAACTGCGTCGGATTAACGAAATCACTGACCACACAAATATCATTTTCGGCAACACAACGCTTCACTAAACTAATATGTCCGGCATGCAAAGCTCCCATTGTAGGAACAAGACCGACTTTCTTCCCTTTTTCTCGCTCAAGAGCCAAGAAATTCTTTAAATCTTTGATAGAACTTACTATTTTCATCTTATAGATGCTTAAAAACGGTGCAAAGCAACAAAATAATTATCAGAAATAAAAGATTTTTACTATCTTTGTACCGTCTAAATAAAAGAAAAATACAGAATGGATGCAAAAAAAATCTTGTTTATAGCTCAGGAAATCACCCCTTATTTACCGGAATCTGAAATTGCAACAATCTGCCGGAATCTTCCGCAAGGAATTCAGGAACGCGGTCGCGAAATCAGAACTTTCATGCCTAAATTTGGTAACATTAATGAACGTCGCAACCAATTACATGAAGTAATCCGCCTTTCGGGAATGAATCTGATTATCGACGATACGGATCATCCGTTGATTATTAAGGTTGCATCTATACAAGCTGCCCGTATGCAGGTATATTTCATCGACAATGATGATTATTTCCAGCGCAAATCGACAGTTGTCGATGAAAACGGAAATGAATATGAAGACAACGACGAACGTTCAATATTCTATGTACGAGGTGTCATAGAAACGGTTAAAAAGCTTCGTTGGATTCCCGATGTTATTCATTGTCATGGTTGGATGTCAGCCTTCACGGGGTTGTATATTAAACGTATGTATGCAGATGATCCATGCGTACGAAATGCTAAAATCGTTTATTCAATTTATAACGACGACTTCAAACAGCCGCTGGATCCAAACATTGCCAACAAATTGATTATGGATCAAGCAGAAGAAGCTGATGTAGAAAACTTACGTAAAGATACAAGTTTCGTAGGTTTGTCTAAATTAGCAATTGATTTTGCAGACGGCGTTATACAAGGTAGCGAAACAATCCATCCAGACATTTTACAATATATCGCTACGAAACCGAATACTCCATTTTTACCGTATCAATCACCCGAAACGTACATTGACGAATTTAACAAATTCTACGATGTCGTTTTGGAATCTAAATAGTTATTTAACATGGACTTTAAAAGACTTATACTTGGGCTCGCTTTCGGAGGTATTTTACTTAGCGGGTGTAATGATGAATTGAGCCAGGTTGGACCAAGTATTCAGCCAGATGGTGACCGTTCTTTTGTTTATGCGGATACATTTCAGCTTGAAGCATCTACCATTAAATTAGATTCGGTATATGCCCGTACTGTAAACGGACTGTTAGGACAAATCTACGATCCCTTGTATGGAAACCTGAAAACAGATTATATCTGTCAGTTCTATTGCCCTGAAAATTACAAATTCGCCCATGAACCGATTGATGGTAAGGTCGATTCAATGGCATTCTTTATCATGTATGATGAAGGCGGTTACGTAGGCGACTCATTAGCTCCTATGCAGGCTAAGATTTACCAGGTTACTAAACCTTTGGCACGGAATTATTACACAAACATGAATCCCGAAGATTTTTGTGACCTGCAAACTCTGATTGGAGAAAAAACTTATACGGCATACGATTTGAGTATTCCTGATTCTATTCGTAACATCACGGATACAAGTGATCCTGATTATTATACACCGAATGTACGTATTCGAATCAGTACGGATATTGCTCAAAGCTTTTATGATGAAACAGTCAACAATCCGAGTTCTTTCCAAAATCAGGAAGCCTTTAATAAATTCTTCCCCGGATTTTATGTAACAACTGGGTTTGGAACAGGAAACATCCTGGAAGTGGCTCAATCGTCTTTCTTTATATATTATAAGTATAAATCGACGACAGAAGCAGGAAAAGATACGATTATCCATACAAGAGAGCAGTTCAATGTGACTAAAGAAGTCATCCAGATGAATCAAATAGAGAATGGTAACATTGAACAATTGCTTGAACCGAATGAAGAATTCAGTTATCTAAGAAGTCCAGCCGGTGTTTGTACTAAAATAGTAGTTCCAGCCTCCGCTATCAAAGAAAAGATAGGAGATCGTATCATTAACGGTCTGAACTTCTCCATGAAAGCCATGCCTCAAGAAGAATGGTTATATGCTTTTGAAGCTCCCGACAATGTGTTGCTTTTGCCGGAAGACTCTGTTCAAAGCTTCTTTGAGAACAATAAAATAGAAGACAACGTGACTTCCTATTTGGCAACCTTTGGTGAATATGCCACAAACACATATTCTTTTGGGAACATATCAAGCCTATTACAAGTACATTTGGAAAACAAACCTGACGAAGATTTGAATTTAATACTACTTCCGGTTTTACGAGGAACACAAAATTCAAGTAGTTCTTGGGGGAGTTCAGGTAAACCTTACACGACATCAATTACGAACTATATGAAACCGTCAGGTGTTCGATTGAAGAAAGACAAAGAGGCTATGCAAATTGTTGTATTGACAAGTAAATATAACGATTAAGGATAATGAAATAAAAAAGAGGAACCGATTGGTTCCTCTTTTTTTATTCTACATGGCTTTCTGTTATCTGCTTGAAACCATTCAGGAAATCAGTTACAGACATTCGTTTTTTCCCTGCCAACTGCACTGATTGTAATCGTAAAAATCCTCCATCTACCGCAACATCAACAAAGCTTTTTCCATCTGATTGAATTGTACCAACAGGAAAACAATGTTGCTCTGGATGTTTCTCCGTCTGATAAATTTTCAGGACTTGCCGTTTACCATCACGGGTAACCAATTCCGTCCAAGCGGCTGGATAAGGAGACAATCCCCGAACAAAATCATACAAATTCTTCAAAGGTTTATTCCAATCGATTCGACAAGTCTCCTTAAATATTTTAGGAGCCGGCAAAAATTCAGACACACCATCAAACAAGTCTTTCTGAGGGAAAGGTACTACATTTCCTTCACAAATCTGATCAACCGATTTCAGTACAGTCTGTGCTCCCAACGCCATTAAGTTATCATGCAAGATTCCTGCATCATCTGTATCTGCAATAGGACAAGTTTCCTGCATAATAATACTTCCGGTATCAATTTCATGATCCAAGAAGAAGGTTGTTACACCTGTCTTTGTATCGCCATTGATAATTGCCCAATTAATAGGAGCAGCACCCCGATACCGAGGCAATAAAGAAGCATGCAAATTAAACGTGCCCAAACGAGGCATGTTCCACACAACTTCAGGAAGCATACGAAAGGCAACAACGATCTGCAAATCGGCATTCCATGCACGAAGAGCTTCCAAAAACGCTTCATCTTTTAACTTCTCGGGCTGAAGAATAGGAAGACCGACTGATTCAGCATACTTTTTAACAGCACTCGACTGAAGTACACTACCATGCCGTCCCATCGGTTTATCAGGCATTGTTACAACACCCACCACTTGATAACCATGCTCAACCAAAGCTCGCAGGCATTCCACCGCAAATTCGGGTGTGCCCATATATACAATTCTCAAATCTTCTTTCTTCATATCTTATCAATCTCCTGAAAAATTATCTACCAAAACTTCTCTATAGGAATTAAATATTTTCGACTTAGACATAAATCCCATATATCTGCCCGTTTCATCAACTACCGGTAAATTCCAGGCTTTCGTGTCATCAAAAATCTGCATAATCTGGTCCATAGGCGTATTTACCACAATCTTAGCTGGTGCCGATACCATGAATTTGGAAACATGGAACCGATTATACAACTCTGGACGGAACATGATATTCCGAATATTATCCAGCAGAACTATTCCCAGCAAAATACCTCGATCATCCACTACCGGAAACGTATTACGACTACTCCGAGCAATCACTTTTACCATGTCTCCTAACGTCATTTCTGGAGAAACCACCTGGAAGTCGCGCTCAATCACATTGTCTGCACTCAACAAAGTCAATACGGCTTTATCTTTATGGTGCGTCAACAATTCCCCTTTCTGAGCCAAGCGCATCGAATAAATACTATGCGGTTCAAACATCAGAATTGTAATATATGAACCTATAGAAACAATCATCAGAGGAAGGAACAAATCATATCCACCAGTCAATTCTGCAATCAGGAAAACGCCCGTTAAAGGAGCATGCATCACACCCGACATAATTCCAGCCATACCTAACAAAGCAAAATTCTTTTCCGACAGATACATCGTAAAAGGAAAATAATTACATATATGAGCGAAAATGAACCCCGCAATACATCCCAGATATAGGCTAGGAGCAAAAATACCACCACAACCTCCACCACCATTGGTAGCACTTGAAGCAAATACTTTAGTCAGCAAAATCAGTCCCAAAAAGATAACTATTCCAAAATAGGAATCATTCAGAGGGTAGAACATACTATTATCCATCAATCCAGCGAACTGACCGTTCAGCAACAGGCCGATCGTATCATATCCCTCACCATAAAGCGGAGGGAAAATAAAGATCAACAAGCTCAGCATAATCCCTCCCATCATAAACTTACGCCAATATGTCGTTCCATACCGACGATATTCGCCTTCAATCCAGTTCATCACACGGGTAAAATATAGGGAAATCAAGCCACAGAATATTCCCAATAAGATAACATAGGGAATACGTTCTATTACGAATGCTTCTGTCTGAGAAAATTTAAACATAGCCTCTGTACCGGTAAATATATATGATACGGTAGCAGCCGTTACCGAAGTAATCAACAAAGGCAACACAGATGTCATAGTCAGATCCAACATCAATACCTCGATCACAAAGACAAGCCCAGCAATAGGCGCTTTAAAGATACCTGCGATGGCTCCAGCAGCGCCACATCCCACTAACAACATCAAAGTCTTTTGTTCCATCTTAAACAAACGACCCAGATTGGAACCAATAGCAGCACCGGTCAATACAATCGGAGCCTCGGCTCCGACAGATCCACCGAAACCAATGGTTACCGAACTAGCCACAATGGATGTCCACATATTATGAGGTTTAATCCGGCTCTTCCGCTGGGAAATAGCATATAAAATTTTCGTCACACCGTGGCTGATATCGTCACGCACAATATATTTTACAAACAACCCAGCCAGTAAGATACCCAATACCGGATACAATAAATACAAATAATTGACTTGATCAGCAGCGAAGTTCACTGACAATACATGCTGAATGAAGTGAATTAAATTTTTCAAGATGATGGCCGATGCAGCAGTGCAAATGCCTACCAGAAAACTAACAATCAATACAAAGTGTTTTTCCTTTATATTGTTTGCCCGCCAAACAAGAAATTTATAAAACCATCCATTTTCTGTTGTCATATTTCAAATACCCTTTCCTGTCACAACCGTCTTTATCGTATACACCAAAATGGTTATATCTAAAGCCAGCGACATATTTTCATAATAAATGATATCATACTCCAAACGTTCCAGCATCTGGTCGACAGTACTGGCATACCCGTACTTGACCATTCCCAAAGAGGTAATTCCCGGCTTCACATTATGTAATAAATAATAATACGGAGCCCGCTGGACAATCTGATCAATAAAATATTTTCGTTCCGGTCTAGGACCAACCAACGACATATCCCCTTTCAATACATTCCAAAACTGAGGCAACTCATCCAAACGATACTTTCGCATAATAGCACCAAAAGGTGTAATACGGGAATCTTCTTCATGCGATAACTTGGGACCACTGTCTTCAGCATCCACATACATCGTCCGAAATTTATAAATCATAAATGGACGGCCATGAAAACCAATTCGCTCCTGCCGGTAAATAATCGGACCCGGCGAATCTTTCTTCACACGCCAAGCTATATATGCGAACAAAGGAGATAATACAATCAATACTATACAAGAAACAAACCGATCAGAGAACGCCTTGATATTTTTCTCTGCTTCTGAAAAGTTATTCTCAGTAATTTCGGCTAATGGAACTGCACTAATCGTCTTCAACCGTACCTTCGAAAACAAAATAGTCTTCTTATCTATCCATACCTTGATAGGCTTTTTATATTGATACAAGGAATAAAGAAACTTGGACAAAGCCGTTTCATCCAATGCATCTGTTGCCACTACCAGTTCTTCTATTGGATACTGTTTCATCAAATCGGGAAGATCAGCCGAATTTCCCAGTATCTGTTCTGAATTTACATGAAGATCCTCTTTGGATGAAATACGGACAAAGCCCGTAACTTTAGTACCAACCTTCTCTAAATACCGAGAAAGCAACAAGGCCTTCTCTCCTATTCCCAAGACTAAAACGTGAATGGCAAAATCCCCTTGCTGAATCCTTTTCAACAAATGCATCGTCAAACGTAAACGGAATAGATAGGTAAGGGTAAAATGCAATCCCAACAATTCAAAGAAAAAATAGTAATATATCTGATACCTGATAGGAAGTTCATTCAGAATCAAGAACATAAAGATTCCAAATACACCTATCACCGAAGATATAAGCGTTACCCAAAATTCGGAGAGCCTTGACTTGGCCAATGATTTATTATAATAACCCGAGAAATAATAGATCACCAACCAATAAAATGGGATGAACACCTGACCCAACCAAACAGACGGGTATAGCAAAAATTCATCTAATGTATTTGCGTCTCGAAAAACAACCTGCTGATAATAACGCAATACATTGAAGGCAAACCATACCAAGGCTGCTGTCAGGAAGTCGGTAATGATATATTTCCAAGTCTCTTTACTATAACTCATACGAATTATCGGATAATCTGAAACACACCACCGCTTCCCAATTTAATAATACTTGATGGAGAAGCCTTAGTCATATCATCCTGACGATAAGTTACAATATAATCAACTCCCTGTTTGATTTCTTCTGAAATTTCACTGAAATTAGCGGGCGAAGGTTCTCCGCTAACATTGCCAGAAGTTGAAACCAACGGTTTGCGAAACTGAAAACAAAGCTTGTTTGAGAACGTTTCCTGTGAAATACGGATACCGATACTTCCATCTTCACCCAGTAAGTTGGACGCTAAATTTTTACCTTTCGAATAAATAAGTGTCAAAGGTTTGTCTGCTACCTCTATCAAACTCCACGCAACCTCAGGTACATCTTCTACATACGTTTCCAGTTTGGCCGGATTATCCATCAAAACCAACATGGCTTTATTATCGGCCCGCTTTTTCAGATCATAGACTTTACGGACAGCCTCTTCGTTTGTCGCATCGCAACCTATTCCCCAAATTGTATCTGTCGGATAAAGGATCAATCCTCCTTGCTGCATGACCCGACAAGCATTTTTTATATCTTCTTCTATTGATATCATTGTTCGCTCTTTTTTAGTCAGACAAAAATACAAATCATTCTGCGTACTTAGAAAAAATAACAAGAAAAAAACTATTTTTGTAACAGAACTGAAAGAAACCCGATTATAATTTCTAACTTTACGAATTAATTCAAGCACGCTGCTTGAACTTTCATATTGTGGTCTTGATTTGCGACAAAAAACAGACTCCTAGGCAGACAGCTACAACGAAGAAATCTTGTACGATGAAGCACATGCATCATGCCTTTCGACTTTCGCAATATGGAAGATGAGATTAGATAAAAAGAAAAAGAATATATAAATGACTAACAAATGGAATTATCAACCTCCAACACAGACAGAAATTCAAGAAAGAGACCATCTGGCTGCCGAACTGGGACTCAGTCCGGTAATCAGCTTGTTATTGGTTCGGCGTGGATTAAAAACTGCCAAAGAGGTAAAGAAGTTTTTCAGACCTAGTCTGAACGACTTGGAAGATCCTTTTCTGATGCCCGATATGCAGAAGGCTGTCAGCCGGCTTAATCAGGCTTTAGGAGAAAAGGAGAAAATCCTCATCTACGGGGATTATGATGTGGACGGCACAACTGCCGTATCGCTCGTGTATAAGTATTTAAGAGCTTATACTTCGAATTTATTCTATTATATTCCCGATCGTTATGACGAAGGATCCGGTATATCCATTAAAGGAATTGATTATGCGTATAGCCAAGGTGTTACCTTGATTATTTCGCTGGATTGTGGTATCAAAGCGATCGACAAGATTGAGTATGCCAAGGAAAAAGGGATTGATTTCATCATCTGTGATCACCACATGCCGGACGAAGTACTTCCGGATGCCGTAGCTGTGCTCGATGCCAAACGGAAAGATTCGATCTACCCTTATGAACATCTGTCGGGTTGTGGAGTCGGATTCAAGTTTATGCAGGCTTTTGCCATCAGCAATAAACGTCCCTTTTCGGAATTGGAAAAATTGCTGGAGTTTACAGCTGTCAGTATCGCTTCAGACATTGTGCCTATTACGGGTGAGAACAGAATTCTGGCTTACTACGGACTTCGGCAAATCAACAGTAATCCCAGTATAGGATTAAAAGGGATTATTGATGTGTGTGGCTTGTCGGGGAAGGAAATTACGATCAGCGACATCGTATTTAAAATCGGCCCACGTATCAATGCTTCCGGGCGTATGATGAAAGGCGAAGAAGCCGTCGAGTTGCTGTTGGCCAAGGACAGTACGGTTGCCCGCAAGATGAGTGAGAATATCAATCAATATAACGAAGAAAGGCGGGAGCTCGACAAAAAGATTACCGACGAGGCCAATGCCATCATCAATGAGTTTAACGATATCGACAACCAGAAGGCAGTCATCGTTTACAATCCGAAATGGCATAAGGGGATTATCGGGATTGTGGCTTCCCGGCTTACCGAAAAGTACTATCGTCCGGCTGTTGTCTTGACCAAATCATCGGATCTGATTACGGGTTCAGCCCGTTCTGTGACGGGTTTCGATATCTATAGGGCTATCGAAGGATGCCGGGATTTGCTGGAAAGTTTTGGCGGACATACGTATGCGGTCGGCTTCTCTTTAAAGGAAGAGAATCTGGAAGCCTTCAGGCAGCGGTTCTTCCAATTGGCAGCCGAACATATCATTCCGGAACAAATGATTCCTCAGTTGGATATTGACGCGATTCTGGATTTGAAAGAGATCACGCCCAAGTTTCTGAGTGACCTGAAGAAGATGAGTCCGTTTGGTCCTAACAACCAGAAACCGATCTTCTGTACATACGGTGTGCAAGACTATGGAACCAGCAAGCTCGTCGGACGGGATCAGGAACATATCAAACTGGAGATTATTGACAGTAAAGCAGCCAGTGTGCCTATTCATGGAATTGCTTTCGGCATGAGCCAGTATAACGCACACATCAAGCTGATGAAGCCTTTCAACATCTGCTACACCATCGAAGAGAGCATTTATAATGGGAATGCTTCTTTCCAGCTGATGATTAAGGATATTAAGACCGAAACAAACTAAAGAAAAATTTCGTATGACATCGTTTCAAGAAGTACTGAAGAAGTACTGGGGATACGATTCCTTCAGACCGCTTCAGGAAGAGATTATTCAGTCCGTCTATGAGGGAAACGATACACTGGGATTGATGCCAACAGGTGGTGGCAAATCTATTACGTTCCAGGTGCCGGCTTTGCTCATGGACGGTATTTGTATTGTTGTAACTCCACTGATCGCCTTGATGAAAGACCAGGTGGACAACCTGAAACGCATCGGAATCAAGGCAACTTCTGTTCATTCCGGGATGAGCCGGCAGGAGATTATCACCCAGCTTGAAAACTGCATCTTTGGTGAATACAAATTCCTGTATGTTTCTCCCGAACGGTTGGGTACAGAAATCTTCCTGGCCAAACTCCAGGCGATGAAGGTTAGTCTGCTGGTGATCGACGAGAGTCACTGTATTTCCCAGTGGGGATATGATTTCCGTCCTTCGTATCTGAAGATTGCAGAGATCCGGAAGCAGTTGCCCGATGTCCCGGTGCTGGCTCTTACGGCTACTGCCACGCCGGAAGTAGTGGATGATATCCAAAACCGGTTGCTCTTTCAGAAGAAGTGTGTCTTTTCCAAAAGTTTCGCACGGAAAAACCTGGCTTATATCGTCCGGCAGACGGAAGATAAACTGCAGATGCTGGTGCACATCCTCAGCCGTGTGCCGGGAACGGCTATTGTTTATGTCCGCAACCGGAAAAAGACCAAAGAGGTGGCCGAGTACTTGCGTAAAGAAGGTTTCACGGCTGATTTCTTCCATGCCGGACTGAATCATGACGAGAAAGAAAGGAGACAGAATTTATGGAAGAACAACGAAATCCGTGTCATTGTCGCTACGAATGCCTTTGGTATGGGAATCGACAAGCCGGATGTACGTGTCGTGGTGCATCTGGATATGCCGGGGTCGCTCGAAGAATATTATCAGGAAGCCGGACGAGCCGGACGTGACGAGCGTAAGGCTTATGCGGTTGCTCTTTGCTCGCCTACTGATACGGCCCAGCTGAAGAAGCGTATCAGTGATGAATTTCCTCCCAAGGAATTTATTTACCGGGTGTACGAGGCACTGGGTAATTATTTCCAGATCGCTGTCGGCTATGGGCTGGATACGGTACACGACTTCATGCTGACCGATTTCTGTTCGGCTTTCAAGCTGCCCATCACACAGACGCACAATGCCATCAAGTTGCTGGAGCTGGCAGGTTACCTGGAATATGTGGAAGAAGTGGATAATGCCTCCCGACTGATCTTTACCGCTACACGCGAAGAGTTGTACAGTTATCTGCGGCAGGACGAACTGACGGATGCTGTCATCAAGACGATTCTCCGGTCATACACGGGGTTGTTTGCCGATTATGTTTACATCAATGAGAGTCTGATTGCTACCCGTGCCGGTTGTACGCCCGACGAGGTGTATCATCTGCTGGTGGGACTTTCGAAATATCGCATTGTGAATTATGTCCCGCAGAAGAAGACACCGCTGATCATCTACCGGCAAGTACGTGAAGAGCAGAAGTATCTGTCGATCCCCCGGTCGGCCTACGAAGAGAGGAAGGCGCGCAACGAGGCGCGTATCAGTAAGGTGTTGGAATACATTCACAACACGCATATTTGTCGGACTCGTATCTTACTGGGGTATTTCGGTGAGAAACAGGACAAGGATTGCGGTACGTGTGATGTTTGTCTGCAACGGCATAGCAGCGGATTGACCAACGCTGAGTTCCACACAATTCAGGGGGCTTTGGAAGAGTTGCTCCGGCAAGGTCCGCTACCGGTTTCTGCTCTTTTGCAGGCAATGGATTTCCCGCAAGAGAAGGTGTTGCAGGTGTTGCGTTTCCTGGCAGACAACGACACGCATTTTCATTTGGAGGAAGGAGTTTGTCAATTGATAATTGACGATTGACGATTGACAATGGACAATTCAATCCCAAAGTGTGTAGAGGCGCAGCGTGCTGCGCCTCCGGCAGGCGGTATTGCATATACGGCGGTTGAAGATAAAGAAATCTATTCTCTCCGTTTCCGCATAGGCTCTTGATACCGTCCGTTGGAGGCGCAGCACGCTGCGCCTCTACAGTCATTACGACAGTTTAATTTTTAATTTTCAATTTTCAATTTTCAATTCAAACGTACTTTGTACGCCCTCTCTCCTATTCGGACGATATAGATGCCGGGTTGCAACCCGTGGTATTGCTTCAGGCCTATCTGCTCTTCGCTCTTGACGACTGCGCCGGTCATGCTGACGATGATGACGGTCTCGCGCTGGGGGGTTTGGACGTAGAGCGAACCGTCTTTCGTATAGACCTTCACGCCTGAGATTTCCTCCATGCCGGTCGGGTCTTCTTTCTCTTCGGCGCCTTCGGCTTTGACGTAGATGTGAGTCCAGATGTTGTTAATCGGGTACTCGCCCGGCTGGACGCCTTCTTCCAGAATTTCCCACGGACCGTAGTAGTTGCGCTTGTAATATACCTTGAAGTTATCGAAGGTATAGTTGGCGGTGTCTTTCTCGACATAGAGGCTGATGGAGCCGCCTTCCCTTACTACATTCTTGCTGGTGGTGATATCCACGCCGTCGCACACGTCTTCTACATAGATGTTGTAGTAGCTAGGCTGGTCGATAGGTGGTTTGGGCTCTTCCGGTTCGGGTTCCGTTATGGTGACGGTGAAATCAACCGAGCCGGTGTATTCGCTATCGGTATAGGTGGCGGTGATGGTGGCCGTTCCTGCCGCTACAGGCGTAACTATCGCCGTGGAAGTTTTCGGATCGGTCGTTGCACGCAATGAATAGCCGGAAGCGGCATCACCTTTTACAGACACGGTGGCTACATTCGTGTTACCACTCGCCCATGTCCATGTGCCGTTAGTGCCCAAATCATCGGCGATTACCTTGGCGGTCAGTTCGAAAGATGTTCCATCCATCTCGATGGAGATGTTTGTCTCTCCTTCGGCCGTTATCTCTCCTTCACCTAGTGGAGCCAGGGTTACCGTCAATGTATAGGCCGCTTCTCCTTGATAGTTCGGATCGTCTACCGTTGCCGTGATGGTGGTAGTGCCAGCACCAACCAGTGTTATAACGCCTGAAGCATCGACAGTCGCCACCCCATTAGCGCTACTGCTGTATAAGACGGCTACACCCGCAGGCGTAACGTTCAATGTGTTCTCTACGGTTTCTCCCATAACTGCCAACACCTCTTTTTTTGCGAACGAAAGGGTGGCAGAGGCTTTCGCGATCGTAAATGAGGCCGTCTCTTCTGCAGCCATATAATTCGCAGTTTCTACAAAGGTTGCCTTCACATAATACGTTCCAGCATTCTTTGTCTCTTCCACTTTCGTCTGGTAGGTGTCATCGGAATAATAAGCAATCGTAGCTGTCAATTCCTCGCTCTCGTTTTCAACGCCTTTCACTGTAGCTGTCGCCTTTTTATCCGTCCCATCATAAACAAGATCATCTCCTGTCGGTACGGTCAATGTAATGGTCGGGGTGGCTTTCGCAATCGTGAACTTCACATTAACAGGATCACCGCCTAAATTCGTACCTTTAGGCGTAACCGTCACTGTCGGCGCATTTTCTTCTGTCGCGTCACATGCTTTGGTGTTATTTGAGTAAGTTACATCATAGTCGTCTTCTGTGAAATTTGAAACTGTCACTTCTGGTTCAATCTTTTCACCTGTATAGGTTGCTTCCGCGACCGTTATCATATCCTCAGTCAAGCCTGTTAATATATTGCCAGGCACTGTCCCTGTCCCATCAATCGTTCCGTAGTTGACAATCTTGCCGTTGTTCGTCAGCGTGCCTTCGTTCGTCAGCGTCACGCCTTTACCAATCGTCAGTGTCTTGTCTTCACCAACTGTCAGCGTCTTGCCCGCGGGGATGGTGGCATCGGTCGTGAGAGTGATTGGCGAGCCATAAACTAAGCCACCTTCATCTCCCTCGAAGATAACACCGCTCCAATTGCTATTACCGCTTTGGTCGCTAATGGCATCGCCAGTATCGCTGCTCGCTATAATAAAGGCATGGCCGTCGGTGCCGGTAGAGAATGTGCCGGAGCTGCCGCCGTAGCCGCTGCCGATGCCCGCGCCGCTACTTTCACCTGTGGCAGTAACCGTGCCGCCGGAAATAGTAACCGCGCCGCCGTTGCCGTTCTGGCCGCCGCCGATGCCCGCGCCGCTACTTTCACCTGTGGCAGTAACCGTGCCGCCATAAATAGTAACCTCGCCGCCGGAACCGTTGTAGCCGCCGCCGATGCCCGCGCCGCTATAACCTGTGGCAGTAACCGTGCCGCCATAAATAGTAACCTCGCCGCCGGAACCGCCGGAACCGAAGCCGCCGCCGATGCCCGCGTTATAACTATCTCTCGTAGCCTCCAGCGCGCCGCTACCGTTCGTCTGGCCATAGATGGAGAGGCTGTTTCCTGCGGAGACATTGATGCCTTTAGAGGCGGTCAGGTTACACCCGTCCGCCAGGATCAGGTGGACATTGCCGGTGACGGTGATGCGGTCCGTTATGTTAATTTCATCATTAACCACATACCAATATTCTTTATCACTTTCGTCTCCTCCCCATTGGGTAACACCCGTCGTCACAACCGTTGCTGTTTGTGCCGTGCCATTATTCGGTATGCAGGTTTGGGTGTCATTATCCCATGTGTAGTAGATGTACTTTGTCTCCTGCGTCTGTGCCTGCGCCCACGCCGCAAGGGGCAGCAGGCACAGCAGGATAAATAAAGTAAATAATTTCTTCATGTATGCTATTGTTTTATTGTTTGTACATTCATTTACATTATATATATGTAGAGACGTGGCGTGCCGCGTTTCCAATGGCGTGCCGCGTGATGGCGATGTTGGAAATACGAGCCGCGTCGGGTTAAAACCCGACGCTCCGTTATTCATTTCCTGTCGCGCCTGCCGGAGGCGCAGCACGCTACGCCTCTACTTGTCTTTCCGATAAGCCGGGCGGGCTGATGGGGTTAATTTTCCGTTGGCAATTCGCCGGATTCCGGGGTTTCGTCCTGGTTGCCCTTGCTTTGGGCGATGCGCTGCTTGTAGGAAGTCTCGACACTCTGGATCAGGGCGTTCAGTCCGGATATGAAATAGAGGGATTCTTCCGATTCGTTCAGCAGGTTCGAAGCGAAGGCGCGGTCGGCCATCTCGTCATACCAGTCGATCATCTGCACCCGCAGGTCGCTCATCTTCTCGTTCAACGCCAAGGTAGAGCTGGTCTCGTCGGCAGCAGCCACAAGCGCGATGAACTGGTCGTTATACGACTTCAGGTCGTCTATGTCTTTTTCGATGCCCAGCGTGCGCACGGCATCCACGTTTTCCGGCTTGTTCAAGTCGGTCAGAAGACCGGTGATTTCTTCCGTTTCCCGGTTGTACGACAAACTTCCGATTCCCTTATACGGTTTCACCACGATGTAAAGCAGCTCGGCGGCGGCAGCGACGGCAGACGAGCGCAAAAAACTGATACGGTCGATGATGAAGACCACCATCCGGTCGCGCAGGCGGTCGATCTCCTTCTTCGGCTTCGTCTCCGCCTTCAGTTTCGACTGGCGGTTCAAGTCGGCAGCTGTCTGCAGATAACCATTCCCTTCGGCCACCATCTCAGAGGTGATGGCCAGTGCCGGCGCATGTTTCCCGCCTTCCTCATCGTCTTCGAGGGGCAACAAATCCATGAAACGCCGCAAAAAGTTGATCAACTCCGCATTCGTAAGATGATACAAGTAAATACTTTCTACCTTTAAATACTTTTTTCTCATAAGTGTGCAATTTTTATATGAAACATCTATTCTTCACCTTTTTCAAGTCCCCCGCGCGGCGTGCGTCCCGTCCCCAAAAAGCAACCGGACCCTCCGCCAAACGTCCGCGAACTCGTCTAAACTTTTAAACCCCCCGTCAAACGTCCGCGAGGTCCTCTAAACTTTTAAAACACCCGGCTGAGCGTCCGCGAGGTCTTCTAAACTTTTAGAACACCCGGCTGAGCATCCGCGAGGTCTTCTAAACTTTTAAAACACCTGCCGCAGCGTCCGCGAGGTCTTCTAAACTTTTAAAACACCCGGCTGAGCGTCTGCGAGGTCTTCTAAACTTTTAAAACACCCGCCGGAGCATCCGCGGGGTCTTCTAAACTTTTAAAGCATCCGCCGCAGATTTTCGCCCGTTGTCCTCAGGTTGTGGCAAGTTCGATCCGGCCGGAGACAAAAAAGCCCGGTCACCTTCATCAGCCGGGGAATAAATCCCACGGCAAATGAAGATGACCGGGCTTCCGCTCGAAAAAAATTTATTATAGGCTGCTTGCTACACAATTATCCCGTACCGCCAAACAATTGGTGGTAAAAGATGTTAATCTTCCGGAGATATTTGTG
>OGEZ01000246.1_pt1 | contig 57407 bp, 52 predicted proteins | sample 1570831 | NCBI WGS metagenome assembly OGEZ01 (sample SAMEA2582059, study PRJEB24529) | metagenome | biome: Human gut stool | place: China | collected 2011
ATGTATTATCCATAAAACCTCCAAAAATCCGCTACACTATTATTTATAGTATAGCGGATTCCCTTATGAAATACAATCTTGCTGGCAGCAAAAAAACCTGTAAGATCCACTCATGTTAATGCGCTCAGCATTTGGTATTATTCTCGTAACCATCTACAGATATCAACCACTTGCACTCCTTTGTAATCATACTGTCTGTCCTCAGTCTTATATACATAAGATCCAGGCATACCACCAGTTCGGACATACCGACCAAAAGCTTCATCATATCTATCTGTCATTCCCTCTTTGTACTGATCCATTTGCACTAGTTTTTCTAATATTTTTTGCAAGCACTTTTTTCTAACTCGCTACACTACAAATAAAAAAGGCATGCCACTATACCTTTTGCATAAATTTTGATACGCTCATATGATACATTTCTGCTCCTTCGCTATTTCAGTTGTTCCTATAACGCAAAAAGAGGACATCTTCTAAATTTCTTTAGAAAACGTCCTCTAAGTAATACAATTTTTTATTTTATTCTCTTAATACAGCTTAGCTCCAGCAGGAATTGTGTCATCTAACATAAGCAGATTCAGTCCTTCGTGTCCGTCATACTCGTACACTGCCGAAATCAGCATTCCTTCTGATGGGATTCCCATCATCATTCTGGTAGGAAGGTTTGTGATTGCTACGCATGTCTTTCCAACGAGCTGTTCTGGCTCATAGTACTCATGAATGCCGCTTAAAATAGTGCGTTTCTTGTCAGTTCCATCATTTAATGTGAACTTGAGAAGCTTCTTTGACTTTGGCACTGCTTCGCAGGCTTCAATCTTTACGACTCTGAAATCTGATTTTGCAAATGTATCAAAATCTACAAATTCCTCAAAGAGTGGCTCGATTTTTACTTTTGAAAGATCAAGCTGTACGCTTTCTGCGGACACACTCGCTGTCTGTGCACTTGCTGCAGGAACTGCTTCGGAAGTCTTATTTGCCTTCTTGTCAGAGTCTAATGACTTCATTGTCGGGAATAATAAAACATCTCTGATCGCCGGTGAATTTGTCATCATCATAACCATACGGTCGATACCGAATCCGATACCACCTGTTGGAGGCATACCTACTGCAAGTGCATTTAAGAAGTCCTCATCTGTGTGGTTTGCTTCCTCATCACCTGCTGCAAAAGCTTTCTCCTGAGCTTCGAAACGTCTTCTCTGATCTTCCGGATCATTTAACTCAGAGTAGGCGTTTGCCATCTCCCATCCGTTCATGAAGAACTCAAAACGCTCTACATAGTTCGGATCTTCCGGTTTCATTTTTGTTAATGGAGAGATCTCAATCGGGTGATCCATAACGAATGTTGGCTGGATCAGGTGCTCTTCTACATATTCCTCGAAGAATAAGTTTAAGATATCACCTTTTTCGTGTCTCTCTTCGTATTCAATATGATGCTCTTCTGCAAGTTTCTTTGCAGCTGCTGTATCTGGAACTTCGTTGAAGTCGATATTTGCATATTTTTTGACTGCGTCTACCATTGTGATCCGCTCAAATGGTTTGGAGAGATCCATGGTATGCTCGCCGTATGTGAGGATTTCAGAACCTGTTACCTCTTTTGCGATATAGCGGTATAAGTTCTCTGTCAGATCCATCATGCCGTGGTAATCTGTGTAAGCCTGATATAACTCCATCAGAGTAAATTCCGGATTATGTCTTGTATCAAGACCTTCGTTACGGAATACACGTCCGATCTCATATACACGCTCCATACCGCCAACGATCAGTCTCTTTAAGTATAACTCTAAGGAAATACGGAGTTTTAAATCCTCATTTAATGCATTGAAATGAGTTTCAAATGGTCTTGCAGAAGCACCACCTGCATTGGATACAAGCATCGGTGTCTCTACTTCCATGAATCCCTGTCCATCTAAATAACGGCGGATGCTGCTGATAACCTTGGAACGTTTTACAAAAGTATCTTTTACATCCTCGTTCATGATAAGATCCACATATCTCTGACGATATCTTGCATCTGTATCTGTCAATCCGTGATATTTCTCCGGTAAGATCTGTAAACTCTTGGATAAAAGTGTAACTTCCTGTGCATGGATGGAAATCTCACCTGTCTGTGTTTTGAAAACTTTACCTTTGATTCCTAAAATATCACCCACGTCATATTTCTTGAAATCTGCATAAGATTCTTCCCCGATCTCATCGCGTGCCACATATGCCTGGATACGTCCTTTTAAATCCTGAACGTTACAGAAGGAAGCTTTTCCCATAACACGTTTGAACATCATACGTCCTGCAACAGTCACTTCCTGGCCTTCCAGACTCTCGAAGTTGTCCTTGATGTCTGTGCTGTGATGTGTCACATCATATTTTGTGATCTCAAATGGATTTTTTCCGTTTGCCTGTAATTCATGTAATTTGTCATAACGAACCTGGATAAGCTGGTTTGCATCCTGCTGCTGTCCGCCTTTTTTCTGCTGGTTGTTCTGTTCAGCCATTTTCATCCTCCATCCGACTGCTTCTTCGCACATTCTTTCTCCCACCTGTGTTACTACGGGAGCTGATGCACAAAGTCTGTCTTAGTTTGCTCTGTGAATGGAAAGTACTTTGTATTCAAACTCTCCACCCGGTGTTTCAACTTTTACAATATCTCCTACCTGTTTTCCAAGTAATGCCTTTCCTACAGGAGACTCGTTGGAAATTTTTCCTTTTAAGCTGTTTGCTTCTGTGGAACCAACGATTTTATATTCTAATTCCTCGTCAAATTCAATATCTAAGATTTTAACGTTACATCCAATGCTGATCTTGTCGAGGTCAACTTCTTCCTCTACAACTACTTCTGCATTTTTTAAGATTTTTTCAATGTCTTCGATACGGGCTTCGATATCTCTCTGCTCGTCTTTTGCTGCATCGTACTCAGCGTTCTCGGAAAGGTCTCCCTGTTCTCTCGCCTCTTTGATCTTCGCAGCAACTTCTTTTCTTCTTACTACTTTTAATTCCTGTAATTCGTCTTCAAGCTTCTTAAGTCCTTGATAAGTCAGAATGTTTTTCTTGTCCATCTCGTTTACCCTTCTTTGTAATTACTTTCTTATTCCCTTTCCGGCGCTGCCGGATTTTGTATGTGCGGGTGTCTCGCACGCTTGTGCCCGAGTTGTCTCTCTGCTCAGTCTGAGTAAAATGCCTCTTCAAATCTGTCTCTTACGGGCTTTTTTTTCTTATTTTGTCTGCTCTTGACAATCACAGTATTATAACCGAAAGGTACTATGATGTCAAGATTTTCCGCTATTTTCCAAGGTTTCTTGTGGATTGGGATATAATTTTTCCCCTGAGCCAGAAGGTGGAAATAGCACTGTCCCTCCCACTCAAAATCCAAAACGAGTGTATCTCCCACCCCGGGCCGCATGTCTGCTCTGTCCGCCACGCCCTGCGCACCGGAAAACGAACGGCTTTTCAACTGTTTTTTCGTGAAAATGAGCGGCATCAGACCGTTTTCCTCGTAGATTTGTTCTGCAAATGCCTGAAAATGCGCCGGACGATCCGTGTAAACCGTAAGATGGTTCAGTTCATCCGCCAGCTGGTCAAGCACTTCATCCACGCCCACCGGCTCAAAGATACTTTTTTCCCCGGATTCCTCGTCGATAATTTCCAGATGCAGTTTTTCCGGCGCTATCTGTTTCTCTTTTAAAATCTGTCCAAGCACAGGGACGAAATCCCTAAGATATGCATTGGGGTAAGACATGTTGTCCCTCCACAGATTTTTAATTATTATATGCCTATACCTCTTCAAATAATGCCTGAAGCTGCTCATAATTTTCCACTTCGCAGATTTTTGCGCGGAGGCGGGAGGAATTTTTATAACCTGCGGTGTACCATGCCGCATGTTTGCGCATCTCACGGATTCCGGTGTATTCCCCCTTAAATTCAATCTGCATTCTCGCATGGCGCAGAATCATGTCCGTGACTTCTGCAAACGATGGTTTTTCCAGTTTTTCACCTGTCTCAAAGTAGTGCAGGATCTGTTTGAAGATCCACGGATTTCCCTCCGCGCCTCTTGCGATCATAAAACCATCACAATTTGTCTCATCCTGCATGCGGATCACATCGTCCGCCGTTAAGATGTCCCCGTTTCCGATGACAGGAATGGAGACTGCTTCTTTCACCTGGCGTATGATATCCCAGTCCGCTTTTCCAGAATAGAACTGCTCTCTGGTCCTGCCATGTACTGCGATTGCTGCAGCACCGGACTCCTCCGCGATATGTGCCATCTCCACGGCATTGATATGATCGTCGTCAAATCCTTTGCGAATTTTTACCGTCACAGGTTTTTTGATTGCTTTCGCCGTTTTCTCGATGATTTTTCCTGCCAGAAGCGGATTTCTCATCAAAGCGGAACCGTCTCCATTGTTCACAACTTTCGGCACCGGACAGCCCATGTTGATATCTAAGATGTCAAATGGTCTCTCCTCGATCTGTTTTGCAATCTCACTCATGATATCGGGGTCTGAACCAAAGAGCTGAAGAGACACCGGATTTTCTCTTGGGTCTATGGTCAAAAGTTCCTCTGTATTTTTATTTTTGTAGAGGATTGCCTTGGCGCTGACCATTTCCATGCATAAAAGACCTGCCCCCTGTTCCTTGCACAGCAAGCGAAATGGCAGGTCCGTTACCCCTGCCATTGGTGCTAAAATTAAATTGTTTTCTAAAGTTACATTTCCGATCTGCAGCTTTCGAATTGAATCCATTGTTTTTCCTTATCTATCCTGATGATTTACAGCTTCCGCTGTATTTATGACTGATTTTTTGTCATTTTCTGTTGTCGTTATGCCTGTTTGATTCTTCCTGATTTACGGTTCTGTTTTTTATAGATTAAGTTCATACCTTTTAATGTCAGGTTTGGATCATACACGTCGATCATGGATGTCTCACTTGCAATGATACGTCCAAGTCCACCGGTGGCAACCACTTTGATCTCACCTAAATTTGCTTCCTCTTTCATATGGCGGACAATGTATTCTGTCTGTCCGATCTGTCCATACACCAGACCAGCCTGCATACTTGTGATGGTTTCTTTTGCAAGAATGCTGTCCGGTTTTTTGATCTCGATCTCCGGAAGTTTTGCTGCGTCCTCCCAGAGTGCTTTTGCGGAAATACGGATTCCAGGAGCTGTGACACCGGATACGAACGCTCCGGTTGCATCTACAAGGTCATAAGTGGTGGCTGTACCGAAATCAAGTACGAGCACCGGACCACCATAAATCTCATAAGCTGCCGCAGCGTCCACGATACGGTCTGCACCGATCTGACGTGGATTCTCTGTGACGATACGGATTCCCGTTTTTGTTCCCGGCTCGATCACGATTGGACGGATGTTTAAGTATTTGATCACCGCGCCCTCTAAGGAATGCATGACATTCGGAACTACCGATGCAATAATCGCATCCTGAATCTCATCGCAGTGAATACGGTTCTGCTCCAAAAGATTTGTCAGAAGCATGCCGTACTCATCTGATGTACGCGGCATTTTGGTCGTCATACGAAAACTTGCTACAATTTCATCTCCATTGAATACACCTACTGTTATGTTTGTGTTTCCTACATCAATTGTAATAATCATGTTATTCCTCCAATTTATCAAAAATTACCTTGTAATATAATTCCAGTCCACGGAGCAGATCTTCATTTTTCTGGCGGAGTTCTTTGATTTTCAGTCCACTTCCGATATCATCGTATAAAAGATCATCCTCATTGCACGCGGTGCGGAATTCCAGATTTCCCTCCTCGTCAAAAACAAGCTGAAGGATTCCTCCGATATCTGCACAAAAAAGCACACACATGACTTTCAACTGATTTTTGATCTCATCCGGAAGATTTTTGAAATTCTCATTGATATAGAATTTCTGATTGTACGCACTCGCACCACAGAGCACAAGTTCCTCTGGTGGCTGTATTTGATTTGTTTTCTTATTTTCACTCATATTTCTTTTCCTGTTTTATAAATATTGGTATTTACACGTATCCATAGATTCCTCTTACGGATACTTCGCCTGTGGAGACAAGCTTTCTGCTCTCCCAGGTATCCACGATCAGTTCTCCTTTTGGCGTAATTCCCATGGCTTTACCCTCAAACGGTTCCTTAGGATCAAGCACTTTTACCTGCTGATGCATGTTCACAAGATGTGAATTGTATTCGTTTACAAGACCGGAAAGATCCTCTGTCTGCAAAAAAATCTCATAGTAGTGTTCAAAGGCTTCCCAGATCCGCTCGACTAATCCTGCCCTGTGATAGTGTTCCTTTGTCTCTATAAAAAGTGAGGTTGCGACAGATTCAATGTCTTTCGGGAAACTTTTATTCTGCACATTGATTCCAATTCCCACTACAATATGGTTTACATAATCAAACTGTGCACTCATTTCTGTCAGAATGCCGCACACTTTTTTTCCACTCATGATGATGTCGTTCGGCCATTTGATACCGGCCGGTCTGCCTGTCATATCCGTAATCGCCTTAGATACTGCAAGCGCCGTCACTAACGTGATCATGGAAGCATGGTTCGGATCGATTTCCGGCTTTAACACCAGCGTCATCCAGATTCCCTGCCCTGCCGGGGAGTCAAACCCTCTGCCACGGCGTCCTTTTCCTGCATCCTGTCTTTCGGCAATAACATAGGTTCCATTCGGCGCTCCCTCTTCTGCAAGCTGTTTTGCTCTGGTGTTAGTAGAATCCACCACATCAAAAAATGCAATTTTTTCCCCGATCCATCTGGTTTTGCGGACACTCTGCAGTTCACTCTCACTTAAAATATCCGGGACGGAGACAAGCCGATAGCCTTTGTTCTGGACGGCCTCAATCTCGTAACCGGCTTCTTTTAACTGATTGATTGCCTTCCAGACTGCTGTCCGTGAGACCCCAAATTTTTCACACAATTCCTGCCCGGAGACATATCCATCTGTCTCACGGAGCAGGGTAAGTATTTCTGTTTTCATGTATTACTCCACGTTTCTACCACAATTATTTTATATCTGTAGTTAAATCTGCATGATCCTGATTGTGCTGCTTTTTAATCAGCCAGTGTTGCGAGCATGACTGCCTTGATGGTGTGCATTCTGTTCTCCGCCTCATCAAAAACAACGGACTGTGCACTCTCAAATATTTCATCGGTCACTTCAAGTTCGCTGTAACCGAATTTCTCGTAAACTTCTTTTCCGATTTTTGTCTTCAGATCATGGAATGCCGGCAGACAGTGCATGAAAATCGCGGTTTCTTTTGCCTGATCCATCACTGCTTTGTTCACCTGGTATGGCATCAGGTCATTCAGACGTTCTGCCCAGACTTCGTCCGGTTCACCCATGGATACCCAGACATCCGTGTAGATAACATCTGCATCTTTTGCAGCTTCCGCAACATCCTCTGTCAGTGTGATGGTTGCTCCGGTCTCTTTTGCAACGTTTTTACAGTATGCTACTAATTCGTCATTTGGAAAATATTTTTTATTGGTACATGCTACGAAATCCATGCCGAGTTTTGCACATGTTACCATCAGGGAATTACCCATGTTATAGCGGGCATCGCCCATGTATACAAATTTAATTCCTTTTAACGTTCCAAGATGTTCACGGATGGTAAGCATATCTGCCAACATCTGTGTCGGATGGAATTCATTAGTCAGACCATTCCAGACCGGAACACCGGCGTATTTTGCAAGTTCCTCCACGATGTCCTGACCGTAACCACGGTACTCGATTCCGTCAAACATACGTCCAAGCACTCTTGCTGTATCCGGAATACTCTCTTTCTTGCCGATCTGGGAACCACTTGGATCAAGATATGTCACATGCATTCCAAGGTCATGCGCTGCAACTTCGAAAGAACAGCGGGTACGGGTGCTTGTCTTTTCAAAGATCAATGCAATGTTTTTTCCGATCAGGCTGTCATGTAAGATGCCTTCTTTTTTCTTTTTTTTCAGGTCAGCCGCAAGATCGATCAGATATAAGATCTCTTCCGGTGTATAATCCATGAGTTTTAAAAAATTGCGTCCTTTTAAGTTCATCATTCTACCGTCCTTTTCTGTTTGAATTTTAAAATGCAGCCCTTTTTCCGTGAGCAAAAGCTGTGTCGGCTGCATTTTCTCTAAGATAAAACATGGCTGCCACGGAATATTTTTCCTGCGGCAGCCTCGTTTTCATGCTTAATTCTCTTTTCCGACCTCAACAACAGATTTTGCAAGACCTGCAATTCCCTGAATCTCGGATGGGATAATAATCTTGGTAGCTTTTCCGTCGGCTGCCTTTGCAAATGCCTCTAAACTCTTTAACTGAAGAACACCTGCATCCGGTGCTGCTTCTTTTAACATACGAAGACCATCTGCATTTGCCTGCTGGATCTTGAGGATTGCTTCTGCCTGACCTTCTGCCTCGCGGATGGTAGCCTCTTTGTGAGCCTCTGCACGGAGGATAGCTGCCTGTTTCTCTGCCTCTGCATCAAGGATGGCAGATTCTTTTTTACCTTCTGCAACAAGGACTGTGGATTTTTTCTCACCTTCCGCACGAAGAATCGCTTCACGGCGTTCACGTTCTGCCTTCATCTGTTTCTCCATGGCATCCTGGATCGCTGCCGGCGGAATGATATTCTTTAACTCCACACGGTTTACCTTGATGCCCCACGGGTCCGTGGCAACATCCAGGGCGGAACGCATCTTTGTGTTGATGGTCTCACGGGAAGTTAAGGTCTGGTCGAGCTCCAGGTCACCGATGATGTTTCGAAGCGTGGTGGCTGTCAGATTCTCGATGGCCATGATCGGGTTCTCAACACCGTATGCGTAGAGCTTCGGGTCTGTGATCTGGAAGAACACGACCGTATCGATCTTCATGGTGACGTTATCCTTTGTGATCACCGGCTGCGGAGCGAAGTCAACGACCTGCTCTTTTAAGAGGACCCGCTTTGCAACGCGGTCAATAAACGGAACTTTGAAGTGGATTCCCACATTCCATGTCTCAAGGTACGCGCCGAGTCTCTCCACTACCATCGCCTGTGCCTGGGGCACGATGCGGATGCAGGAAACGAGGATCAGCAGAATGATAAAAATCAGTACTAATATTAAAATTGCTGGCATATTTATGTCCTCCTTTATGTTTTATGGGGAATTATTTTTTCCCTTTTTTCTTCGACCCGTTCATATTCCTATGAGCAAGCCTGAAACTTTTCTTTTGAACAACAGACATGTATTTTTCAGGTCTGTAAACTTCCAAAATGAATCTTCTTCATTTTAGATTTTACACATCCTTCTCAGAAACCGGCTCCACAATGAGCTTCACGCCCCGGACTTCCTTTATGACCACATGGGTCCCCACCGGGATCGTCACCGCGTCATCCATGGATCTTGCCGTCCACTCCTGACCGTCGACAACGGTGGCACCGGACGGTTCATTGTTGTCGATCTTTGTGATCACTTTTGCCCTCCTTCCGATCAACCCGTCAACGTTCGTCTTCACGGTTTCCCGGTTGACGAACCGCATGGCGAGCGGTCTTGTAAAGAGAAGCAGGATAAACGATACGATCAGGAACACCACAAGCTGCGTCTGTATGGAAAACCCAAGTACCGCAGCAAAGAACGCGAATACGGCCCCACCCGCAAACCAGATCGTCGTGAGCGCCATGGTCGCCGCCTCGATTCCGATCAGAATTACAAAGGCCACAAGCCATCCGATCATATCCATAAAATCACTCCTTTACGCGCGCCGCTGTCTTGCCGTCTCAAACATCAGGATCGATGCTGCGATGGCGGCATTTAAGGACTCCACCTTTCCCTCCATGGGGATCTTCACCCAGGTATCCGCCATGTCGGAAAGCTTTTCTGTCAACCCGTTTCCCTCATTTCCGATCAGGAACGCCGTATTACCAGTATAGTCTTCCTGCTCGTAATTATTCTTTCCTGCGAGATGGGCCGCAAATACCCGGATCCCCCGCGCTTTCAGATCCAGAACGGTCTGCTCCAGATCGTCCGTGTAGAAGAACGGGACGCGGAACACGGATCCCATGGTGGAACGGATCACCTTCGGGTTGTAGATATCCACAGTGTCACGGCTCATAATGAGTCCCGTGATCCCCGCGCCCTCTCCGGCTCTCAGGATCGTTCCCAGGTTTCCTGGATCCTGAAGATTTTCCAGCACCATCAGATGAGCTGGACGGTCACTCTTTAAGAGCTCGTCCATTCCGTAGGAAAACTGTCTGACAAGTGCCAGCACACCCTGGGGCGTCTGCGTGTCGGACATCACCGCAAACACAGAGTCGCTGACAAGTTCGTATCCCGGGTACTCCGCAAGAATTGCGGCATTCTCCGGATTTTTCGCGAAAGTTTCAGAAACATAGATACTTTTAACCTGATCCTTCGGGAGCTCAGCGGCCATCCGCACTCCCTCGACGACGAAAAGTCCCTGCTCATTTCTCGCTCTCGCTTTTTTCTTTAATTCAATGACTGCTTTTACCTGGTCATTTTTTGTGCTTGTGATCATCTCCCTTCCTCCGGGTCAAGTTTCTCCACTTCATCCATCCAGATCCGTCTCGCTGCGTCGCTCGGCATTCTGAGATCACCTCTCGGAGAAACCGCAACAGATCCGACCTTCGGGCCGTCCGGCAGGCAGGAACGCTTGAACTGCTGTGCGAAGAACCGGCGGTAGAAGGTATTTAACCACTTGTAGATCACCTTGTCCTCGTAAACTCCCGCGAAAGCGATCTTCGCCAGGCGGTAGATCTTCGCCGGATGATAACCGTAACGGAGAATATAATAGAGGAAGAAATCGTGAAGCTCGTAAGGTCCGACCAGGTCCTCCGTCTTCTGGGAGATCTTTCCGTCCTCCGGCGGCAGAAGCTCCGGGCTCACCGGGGTATCGAGAACATCGTTGAGTACATCTGCCAGGGCCTTGTCGCCGCAGGTATCCGCGTAGTAGCGGACAAGATGACGGACAAGCGTCTTCGGAACAGACGCGTTCACGCCGTACATGGACATGTGGTCGCCGTTGTAGGTCGCCCAGCCAAGAGCCAGCTCAGACATATCTCCTGTTCCGATGACCATGCCGTTCGTCTTGTTCGCAAGGTCCATGAGGATCAGGGTGCGGTATCTTGCCTGGGAGTTCTCGTAAGTCACATCATGGATCGCCGGATCATGTCCGATATCCTCGAAGTGGGTGGAAACTGCTTTTCTGATATTTACTTCTTTTAACGTCGCGCCCAGCTTCTTTGTGAGTGTGACTGCGTTGTTGTAGGTTCTGTCCGTAGTTCCGAAGCACGGCATCGTGACGGAGAGAATATTTTCTCTCGGAATGCCCAGCATATCGAAGGCTCTCGCTGTGACAAGAAGTGCCAGGGTGGAGTCGAGTCCGCCGGAGATTCCTACAACTGCGCTCTTGGCACCGGTGTGGGCGAGACGTTTCTTTAAGCCCATGGCCTGGATCGTTAAGATCTCCTCACAGCGGGCGGTTCTCTCTTTCTCGTTTGACGGAACGAAAGGTGCCGGATCGACATAGCGTTTTAATGTGAGCTCCGTTTTGTTTAAGGTGAAGTCCATGTAATCATAGTCCTCAGTCTCCGCACCCGGCTGACATGTGGTCATTCTTCTCCTCTCGTTTTTAAGTCTGTAAAGATCGATGTCCGCCGTGATCATGCCGTTTTTGAAACGCTCGGATTCCGCAAGGATATTTCCGTTCTCGGCAATGATATCATGTCCGCCGAAGACGAGGTCCTGGGTGGACTCGCCCTCTCCGGCATTGGCATAGATGTACGCACATACGAGGCGGGCAGACTGTCCGGCGATCAGTGTCTCACGGTATCCCGCTTTTCCTGTGGTCTCATCGCTGGCGGAGCAGTTTGCGATCACGGTAGCTCCGGCTTTCGCGTGGGAGACGCTCGGTGGATCCATCGTCCATACGTCCTCGCAGAGTTCTGCGGCGACTATGAGTTCCGGGATATTCGTGCAGCGGAACAGGATCTTGCTTCCAAACGGGATCAGGCTCTCTCCCCACTCTACCACATCCGGTTTTACCGGACCCGGGTTGAAATGGCGTAGCTCATAGAATTCAGAATAGTTCGGAAGATGTCTCTTCGGAACAAGGCCTAAAAGCTCGCCATCCTTGATGGCAGCCGCTACGTTGTAGAGTTTTCCGTCCTTCATCCACGGAAGTCCGATGAAGGTCAGCATATCCATATCCTTTGATGCGTCTAAGAGCCATAAGAGTTCTTCCTTCGCCTGATCGATCAGGGTGTCCTGCAGAAACAGGTCACTGCAGGTGTATCCGGTGAGACCGAGCTCCGGGAACACCAGGATCTTTACATCCCGGGATGCTGCCTCCTGCATCATCTTCCAGGTCTGTTCCCGGTTAAACACAGGATCTGCAACCTTTAAATCTGGGGTGGCCGCCGCCACCCGGATAAATCCGTCTTTCATTTTGCTCTCCTTATTACATTCCGACTTTGATAGCCGCGCTGCAGCGCAGAATTTCAGTCAGTTTTGGAATATATGCCGTTATACAACAATTCAGTCATAAACGGGCTTTCTATTGTTTTGAAAATTTCCGTATGGCTGAATGATTACTTTTTATTATACACTTTTTTTCTGAAAAGGGCTATGGATTTTCATCTGTTTAAGAAATATTTCATGAATAGTCCGACCATGCGTCAGTCTGGCAAATATGTGTGCGCTGCACTCTTGCCTGCATAAGCACTCACATTCGCTGAACTGCATACGGGCAGCGCTTAAACGGCGAAAGGCTGTGCTCCCCCACTGAGCACAGCCTTTCATTCACGTACAATTTCCTTGCATTATACAGTTCCTCGAAATTGATACCCCTTCAATTTCAATGCTTATGCAGTATAACAAAATATTACCGGAAATGCTATGGTAAATATAGTTAAATTTGCACAATTTTATTGTATATATTTACTATCTTTCGCACAAATGTCCGCTGGGGAAAAGCAGATTCGTTGTTTTTACAAAAAAACAATCTATTCTATGGTGGTTCTGCCCAGTGGAATTGGGACTTTGTATACAGTACGCATTTTCGGCGGTTTGCAGGCCGCAGGTATGTCCCGTATAATTTCATGTTTTTTTGAAATAATATCTGCAAAATATCGTCTGAAGGAATCACTCCCCCTTCACGTGACTCATGACTGCCCCTTTCGATTATTGATCACCGGGTCTGCTTTTTAAAAGAAATGTACCTTGGCACATTCTCGCACCGAGCGCGGTCGCTTGCAACACTCTACATCATCATAACTCTTGAAAGGACATGATATCCATGAACATTTCATCCAATTTCGATCAGAACATCTCCCGCTTTCACGAGATCCTGGATGTCCAAAAAAACTTCGATATCGTCTACCACACTCTCACTATTGCGGACAAAAAAGCCTGCCTGTACTTCATTGACGGCTTCACAAAGGACGAGATCCTTCTGCGCCTGATGCAGGATTTCGCCTCCGTAAAACCGGACTCGTTCCCATCATCTGCCCATGATTTCGCAAAGCAGTACGTCCATTACGGCGAGACCACCGTGGAGACCGATGATAAAAATATCTTTACACAACTCCTCTCCGGCCTCTCCTGTCTTTTAATCGACGGGTATGACCGGGCAATCCTCATCGACTGCCGTACTTACCCGGCCCGCGGGGTCTCGGAGCCCGAAAAAGACAAGGTGCTCCGAGGCTCCCGGGATGGCTTCGTGGAAACCATGATCTTCAATACCGCCCTGATCCGCCGCCGGATCCGGGACGTGAATCTCACGGTGGAGATCATGCAGACCGGAGAAAGCTCCCACACAGACATTGCGATCTGCTACATGAAACGTCGTGTGGACGAGGACCTGCTAAATAAGATCAAGGACCGCATCGAAAATCTGCATGTAGATGCTCTGACTATGAATCAAGAAAGTCTGGCAGAATGTATCTTTCCCCACAAATGGTTCAACCCGTTCCCAAAATTCCGTTTTTCTGAACGTCCGGACACGGCTGCGGCGTCTATTCTGGAGGGAAACATCGTCATCCTTGTTGACAATTCCCCCGCCTGCATGATCCTGCCATCCTCAGTCTTTGACATTATCGAGGAGGCAGATGACTATTACTTCCCGCCGGTGACCGGAACCTACCTGCGTCTTTCCAGAATGACAGTCTCATTTCTCACCCTGTTTCTGACCCCGGTGTGGCTTCTCTTTATGCAGAACCAGAACTGGATCCCAGGCTGGCTGGAGTTTATCAAGCTGGCGGATGACATGTACGTTCCCCTGATCTTCCAGCTTCTGATCCTGGAATTTGCCATCGACGGCCTGCGCCTCGCCGCTGTCAATACGCCCAGCATGCTGACCACACCGTTAAGTGTTATCGCCGGTATTGTTCTCGGCGAATATTCTGTAAAATCCGGCTGGTTCAATTCCGAAACCATGCTCTACATGGCGTTTGTCACCATAGCCAATTACTCTCAGGCAAGCTTCGAGATGGGTTACGCGCTAAAATTCATGCGCGTGATCCTGCTGATCCTGACCTCCCTCTTAAACGTCTGGGGATTCATCCTCGGCACCGCCATCGCCGTCTGTTCCATCGTATTCAACCGTACCATTGCCGGAAAGAGCTACATCTATCCTCTGATCCCGTTTTCCTGGTCGGAGATCAAAAAGAGATTTCTCCGGGGACGGCTGCCACATACAGAGAAAAATAAATGATGACCATTTCCTGGTAAATCCCATATTGATGGCATCTCATTCGCCTGCAGAACCTGCCACCAGCAGGTTCTTCCAGATGCATGGCAGCAGGATCTGTTATATTAAATCTTTAACGACCACTTACTGAGATCCCAAACCTTTGACACCAGTCCGTCATAGAACTCCGGCTCGTGGCAGATGAGGAGGACTGCTCCTTTGTACTCCGAAAGTGCTCTCTTAAGCTCGTCCTTCGCATCCACATCCAGATGGTTCGTCGGCTCGTCGAGAAGCAGAACGTTGGTCTCCCGGTTCATAAGCTTGCAGAGGCGGACCTTCGCCTGCTCACCACCGGAGAGGACGCGGACCTGGCTCTCGATATTCTTTGTAGTCAGGCCGCACTTTGCAAGGGCAGAGCGGACTTCGTACTGGGTGTAGGACGGAAACTCCTTCCAGATCTCCTCGATACAGGTCGTCGTATTTCCCGGTGCCATCTCCTGCTCGAAGTAACCCGGGAACTGATAGTCACCGACCTCAACGGTTCCGGAGATCGCCGGGATCAACCCCTGAATGCTCTTTAAAAAGGTAGTTTTACCGATACCATTCGCACCGATGACCGCGATCTTCTCACCGCGCTCCATGAGGAAATTAAGCGGTTTTGAAAGTGGTTCATCATAACCGATCACAAGATCCTTCGTCTCAAAGATCAGTTTTCCGGTTGCCCTTGCATTCAGGAAATGGAACTCCGGCTTCGGTTTTTCCTTTGCAAGCTCGATGACCTCCATTTTGTCCAGCTTCTTCTGTCTCGACATCGCCATGTTTCTCGTCGCAACACGAGCCTTGTTTCTCGCAACGAAATCCTGAAGCTTCGCGATCTCCGCCTGCTGGCGGTTGTAAGCTGCCTCCAACTGGCTCTTTTTCATCTCGTAGACTTCCATGAACCGGTCATAGTCACCCACATAGCGGTCAAGCTTCTGGTTCTCCATATGGTAGATCAGGTTTACCACGCTGTTTAAAAACGGGATATCGTGGGAGATCAGGATAAAAGCGTTCTCGTAATCCTGAAGATACCGCTTCAGCCACTCGATATGCTGTACATCCAGATAGTTTGTCGGCTCGTCGAGGAGCAGGATATCCGGCTTCTCAAGAAGAAGTTTTCCGAGGAGGACCTTCGTTCTCTGTCCGCCGGAGAGCTCGTCAACGTCCTTGTCAAGACCGATCTCGTCGAGGCCGAAGGCGCGTCCGATCTCCTCCACCTTGGAGTCGATAATGTAGAAATCATGTGCCATCAGAAGATCCTGGATCGTTCCCAGCTCCTCCATCATGGCGTTCATCTCATCCTCGGACGCATCTCCCATCTTCGCGCAGATGTCGTTCATCTTCTCCTCCATCTCAAAGAGGAAGGAAAAGGCACTCTTAAGCACGTCGCGGATCGTCATACCCTTCTCAAGCACGGTATGCTGGTCTAAGTAGCCCACACGGACATTTTTTGACCACTCAACCTTTCCCTCATCCGGCATCATCTTTCCGGTGATGATATTCATAAATGTGGACTTTCCCTCACCGTTTGCTCCGATGAGACCGATATGTTCCCCCTTTAACAGGCGGAAAGAAACGTCCGTAAAGATAGCCCGGTCTCCGAAACCATGGCTCAGGTGTTCTACATTTAAAATACTCATAAAACTTCTTTTATTCCGGCTTTTCCTTAAAATTCAGCCGTTTTCCCTTTCTCCTGGAACCCCAGGTAAACCTATATAAATGATGTTGAGGGCAAAAAGTCTTTTGACCTCCCTGATACCGGATTGCTCCGCACTACGTGCTCCCGCATCTACGCTCCGCTTCGGTCAGTGCTGGACATGTGCCACCGGCACATAGCACCCTCATATAAATAATGTCATGATCGGAATCGTGATCAGAGAGAACAGTGTATTGGTAAGCAGACATTTCGACGCATACACCGGATCCGATCCATATTTCTCCGCCAGAAGCGCCGTCGTGCTTCCCGCAGGCATCGCTGTAAGAATCACCGCGCATCCTGTCATGATCGGATCTGCATTTAACAGGCGCATGATAAAGAGCGCCAGAAATGGCAGTGCCACAAGGCGCATAAACGCCAGGTACACAGTACTCCAGTCCTTAAAGGACGCCAATGTCAGTTCCGTCATCATCGTCCCGATCAGGACCATGGAGAGCGGAGTTGTACAGTTTCCAAGTCCTGTGATAGACTTTGCCAGAAATTCCGGCAGAGTAAAGTCTGTGAAGCTTCTGAAAAGTCCGATAAAGATCACGATCACGCACGGATTCAGCATAACCTTCTTAAACGCCGCCTTTTTATCCGCCTCCGCCGTGAAAATCGATACTCCCGCCGTCCACATAAAAATACGGTTCGGGATAATAAAGATCGACGCCAGGAACATTCCCGCCTCGCCGAGCACCGCCTTCACGATCGGCAGCCCCAAAAACGCCGCGTTATTGACGAGTGTGGCATACTGTAAGACGGATTTTTTCTCCTTCGGATACATGTTGTAGACAACTTTTCCACCGAGCCATGCCGCGAAGCAGATAAAAAACGCCACTCCGAGACACAGGGCCGCCTGTTTTAACATGTCCAATGTGATATGCATGCTGAAGGAGTTAAAGATCATACAGGGCAGCGTGATCCTGAGAACAAAATCCGTGAGCTTTCCCTGCATCTTTTTTTCAATAATTCCACGCTTTCTGCAGTAAAATCCCACCGCCATGTACACGAGCAGGATCGCCTGGGTCGAAAGCATCTTCATAAAATTTTCCATCTGGTCCCTTATTTCTAAATACACACAGTCCGAAAAAAGGCTGTGCAGGGAACAGCGTTTCCGCCGCCTGTACAGCCTTTTGCTGCCCTCTCGGGATTAAAATTATTCGTCTACGCTGTAGTTCGGAGCCTCTTTTGTGATGTGGATATCATGCGGATGGCTCTCACGGAGTGCGGCTGCGGAGATCTTAACAAAATGACTGTTCTCCTGAAGCTCTTTGATATCATGAGCACCGCAATATCCCATACCGGCACGAAGACCGCCCAGCATCTGGAATACGGTATCCTCAACGAATCCCTTGTAAGCAACACGTCCTTCAACGCCTTCCGGAACAAGCTTCTTCGCGTTCGACTGGAAGTAACGGTCCTTACTGCCGTTCTCCATAGCAGAAATAGATCCCATTCCACGGTAAACTTTATATTTTCTTCCCTGATAAAGTTCGAAGTCTCCCGGGCTCTCATCGCAGCCCGCGAACATGGATCCCATCATGCAGACATTACCGCCGGCTGCGAGAGCCTTTGTAACATCTCCGGAATACTTGATACCGCCGTCGGCGATGATCGGAATACCGTACTCCTTCGCAACTGCATAGCAGTCCATAACCGCAGTGATCTGCGGAACACCGATACCTGCAACGACACGTGTCGTACAGATCGATCCCGGTCCGATACCAACCTTGACAGCGTCAACGCCGGCCTCGATCAGGGCTCTTGTAGCCTCACCCGTTGCAACGTTACCGGCGATTACCTGAAGATCCGGGAATTTCTCCTTGATCATCTTTACGCAGTTGATAACGTTCGCAGAGTGTCCGTGCGCAGAGTCGAGAACAACAACATCGACCTTTGCATTTACAAGGGCTTCCGTTCTCTCAAGAACATTTGCTGTGATTCCAATTGCAGCACCGCAGAGAAGTCTTCCGTGGTCATCCTTTGCGGAGTTCGGATACTTGATCTGTTTCTCGATATCTTTGATCGTAATGAGTCCTTTTAAGTTAAAGTTTTCATCTACGATCGGAAGCTTCTCGACTCTTGCCTTTGCAAGAATGCGCTTTGCTTCTTCCATGGTTACGCCTTCTTTAGCTGTAACCAGATGCTCGGAAGTCATGCACTCTTTGATCTTCTTAGAATAATCTTCCTCAAATTTCAGATCACGGTTTGTGATGATTCCGACGAGCTTTTTACCCTCAGTGATCGGAACACCGGAAATGCGGAATTTTGCCATCAGCTCATCTGCATCTTTTAATGTATGTTCCGGGGACAAATAAAATGGGTCTGTGATTACTCCGTTTTCAGAACGTTTTACCTTATCTACCTCTTCAGCCTGCGCCTCGATCGACATGTTTTTGTGAATGATACCGATTCCGCCCTGTCGCGCCATCGCGATCGCCATGCGGTGCTCAGTAACGGTATCCATGCCGGCACTCATAAATGGAATATTGAGTTTGACTTTCTTTGTCAGGTGTGTTGAAACATCAACCTGATTTGGGATTACTTCAGAATATGCAGGTACAAGGAGCACATCATCAAATGTAATACCATCACCAATGATCTTACCCATTTTATGGTTCCCTCTCTTTCTTCTGTTTTATTATGTTTAAAAAAAATATAACTAAAAACCGTCATAACGTCAGTTCCAGTTATTACTGTAGAGTATAACAGCTTTGTCGAATTTTAGCAACAGGCAATTCATATAATTTTTTTGCGATTTTATATTATTTTTGCTTATAAACATACAGAAAATTTCTTTTTCCTTCTGTCATTTTCCAACGTATCTTTCGTTTTCTTCCAACAGCTGCGTTTTCCATCCGGATGATCTACCTGTAGTCCTTTAATATCTCCAGGAATTCCCGGTTTTCTTCATGGGAGCGGACGCAGATCCTGTAAAATCGTCTGTCAAGCAGTCTGTAATTCCTGCATGACCGGATCAGGATCCCCCGTTCCAGAAAATATTCGTACAGCCAGGATTCCTGACCGGTCTTGAAGTCCTTAAACAGGAGGAAATTCGCGTCCGAGTGGAATACCGTGAAGCCTGCTTTCGTCAGTCCGTCAGAAAGATACTGCCGTTCTTTCGCCACCGTCTCCCGCATCTTTTTCAGAAAAGGGATCCGTTCTTCCGAAAGTGCCGCATATCCCGCCTCCTGCGCCGGGATCGAAACACTCCAAGGCTGCCAGTTCTCCTCCATCCGTTCTAAAAGCTCCCTGCTCGTACAGAATCCATACCCCAGCCGCAGTCCCGCCATGGCATATGTCTTTGTGAATGCCCGGAGAAGAAATAAGCTTCCGCCATGTTCCGGTCTTCCGGTCTCCCAGTCGAGAAATTCACGGATACAGCCGCAGCTTCGCTCCTCATCAAGGAATTCCACAAAGCATTCGTCCAGAACCAGCAGGATCCCATGTTTCTTGCAGTAGTCTAAGATTTTTGAAAGATCTGCCTGACGGATCATGGCCCCTGTGGGATTCGCCGGAGTGCATAAAAATATGATCTCCGGCTGCTCTGTTCTCAAAAAATCCAGAAATTCCGATACGTTTAAGAAAAAAGATTCCGCCTCTTTTAAATAGAAAAAAGCGATTTCTGTCCCACAGGATCTCAACGCCGTTTCATACTCCGCGAAAGATGGCGCAGGGATCACTGCCTTTTTCGGCCGTACCTCCTGTACCAGCCGGAAGATCAATTCCGCCGCCCCGTTTCCGAAGATCATCTGATCTTCCGGGACACCGGTAAGCTCTGACAACCGTCCCCGCAGGTTTTCGCAGGAGCTGTCCGGATATCCTGTACAGAAGGCAATGCTCCTCTGGGCTGCCTCCCAGACAAAATTTGGCATTCCCAAGGGATTTACGTTGACCGAGAAATCCAGCTCCACATTCCGGTTCCGGTAGATATCACCGCCGTGTCCGTACTCCATCATGTCTCACCGCCCTTTAAAGCCATCGGGATCCCGCAGACAACGCGGCATACCTTCACCGCCCGCGCCGCCAGATACTGGCAGGCGTCCCCACTCATCTCCCGCCACAGGCGGTCTGTTTTATCGATGGGAACGATTCCGCAGCCGATCTCGTCGCAGGTGATGACTGCGTTGGGATTCTTCTCAAGGATCATATCCAGATACCGGTACATGACCTCTTCGATCCGGATCTCGATACTCTCCGTTTCTTTTCTCTGCTCTCTGACCATCTTTGTTTCTCCGGCAGATGTTCTTTCAGCTGGATCCCTCACAGCTTCAGTTCTCTCATTGATTTCACTGCGGATACTGTCGCAGAACACTCTGTCATCCTCTCTCTTCGCGTCATACTCACCCAGTACTGCGTCTATCAGCCTTCGAATATAGATATGAAGATTCAGAACAGCCTCCGAATCAAACGCGTCTTCCAACGGTGACTGTTCGCCGTCTGCCACAAGAATGAAGCGGTTTTCTTCCGTCACCGCCTCACGCATCGCAAGGTTTGATTTCCCCTGATATGCGCCTCCCACAAAAAGCCTGATCCCTCTCTGACGATCCACAGATCGATCCGTTCTTCTCTCTTCCACTTCCGTATCTTCCCTCTTCTTTTTCTTCACCATCACCGGCTCCCCACAGATCACCTCGTACACTTCATCTGCCTCCCCGGCCAGCGCACAGTTGATTCTGCCCAACAACCTCCGATACTCTTCCGTCTCCTCCGAGTACGGCCCCTGATCCCCGGACACATCATTTGTCACAACCACCAGAAAGTCCGCATTTTTTCTGATCATCCTGATTCCTTCCAATATCCGTTCCATCGCGCCATTCTCCGGATCTTCCATGTCCCGGCGGTACATCTCGTTCGCCGCAAGGTTGGAAACACACTCTAACAGACACCGGCTCCTGGCAGGGACCTCCGCCTTCAAAAGGTCCACAGGGCACTCGATGGTCATAAAATTCTTTTTTTCCCGCATTTTGCGGTGTTTTCGGATCCGCTCCCTGCACTCCTCGTCCCAGGCGATCATGGTTGCAAGGTAACAGGACGGCTGATGGCGCAGATCCGTTTTCCGGGCGCCGCCGAGCATCAATTTTCCGGCAGCTTCCGCCATCACCTCTTCTTTCTTTGCCTGTTCTACGATCAGGGTCTCTGCAAATGCGGACTTTCCGCTGGAGCTTCCCCCATTTATCAGGATCATCATATTCTTTCTACTCTATCCTCTCGATTTTTCTTCCCGATCCGCATTTTCTCCGGACTTTCCGATCATATAATACGCTGCGGCCACTGTCACGCCGTCCTCCGCTTCCTTATGGATCAGGATCCTGCACTCGGAAGCTCTCACGCCCAGCCTGCACGCAGCCACTGCGGACCGCTCGCAGACATTTCCGGTTCCCGTGGTCTTTTGCACAAATTCCGACTCCGGGAAATCCCCCGGCTGTCCATTTAACTCCTCACTGGAAAATGTCAGAAACGGCACCTGAAGTTCCTTTGCGAATTCGATGAGTCCCTGCTCCTGCTTCTTGATGTCGATGCTCGCCGCCGCAAAGACGCTTCGCAGATCGATCCCGTTCCGCTCCATCGCACTTTCCACCGCAGTCCGGATCTTCTCCACAGGTGTCCCGCGTTTACAGCCGATTCCAAGTGCCACACACCGTGGGATCAGGCGCAGGACACGGTTCTCCGGAATCCCTTTCTTTTCTTTTCCAGACACCGTAATCCAGAGATTCCGCTTACAGATCCGATCCTCAAAAAGTCCCTCCGGAATCTTCTTCCACGCTGAAAATCCGAAATCTGAGAACACTCCCACCGGCTCACCCGCAAGAATATCAGCCGAAATCTCCTTCGCAAGTTTCCGGTCCGTGATCACAAATCCATGATCCTTTGCGAACACGTCCACCGCAAATTTCTTCTCCACATCCGTCGCCGTCGTCACCACCGGCACTGCTCCGATCCCGGAAGCCACCATTTCCGCCAGCCGGTTCGCTCCGCCCACATGTCCGGAGAGAAGTGGGATCACAAACTGTCCCGCCTCATCCACACAGACCACCGCAGGGTCCTGAAATTTATCCCGCACATATGGCGCAATGGAGCGCACCGCGATCCCACAGGCACTCACAAAAATAAGAGCATCGTCCCGCAGAAAAGCCTCCTTCGTCCACTCCGAAAGTCCGCCCTCCGGCACTGCCTGATAAGGCACTCCGGCATCCGTTGCCGCAAGCTGGAGCGCGTACCGCCCGGCGATCCACAGAGACTGATACAGAGTACCCCCCTCACAGGATCTGTCCTCGGTCTTTGCGCTCCTATCACGATGTTCCGGACAGGACGCATTCGCGAAAGCTTCAGAAGCTCCGGAAAGGGTGTCGTTGATCCGCTTCATCGTCTCAAATCCGGCTCTCGTAAAACAAATAAGCGATATATTCATAATTGATTCCCTTCCGAGATCTGATTTTTCCATATCGGTGAACTGCTGCATCTCTCTCCCCTAATTATAAAAGAAAACCGCCATTGTTTCAATGGCAGTTTTCCTCTGGATTCTCCTTATCCTGCGTTTTCGCGGACATTTCTCTCTTCTTTTTTGTCACAAGACCGCCGATCCTGCCGCTCTCTTTTGCGGTAAGGCATCGCCAGCCACCGGCGATTACCTTGTCCGCCAGCCCCAGCTCCTTCGCGATCTCGAATTTCATCCGGTCCTCCGGCTTTAAGTGCTCCGGATCCACCGGTTCTCTTTTTTTCTTCGACACAGGCTCACGCTCCTTCCATATGGAGAGTATACCCGCTGTCCAATACTTTCATACAGATCGGTTTCTCTTAAGATCCCATTATTTATTTTGCATATCCGTTCTCACCCTGGAACACGACGATCTTTTCTGCTTTATTTCCGTTCTCCTCGTTCCAGATCAGGATCTCGGTTCCTTCTGTAAGGTCTTCCTCGGAGACAATATTTCTTGTCAGATATGGAAGAAGTCTTGTTTCAGCGGTAATCATGTAATTGATCCCATTCTCGGCTGTGAGGATCCGCTCACCTTCTGTATTTGCAGCCATCAATTCCTTTACCTTCGTGTATCTCGGGAAATCATATCCCTCTGCCTGTACTAAGATCAGCAGACCATTTGTGATCGGCGGAAGGCTCAATGTCATTGCCTCGTCTACATAAGCGCTGATGGTATTTCCTTCTTTCAGATCACCGAGTTCCACCGGATAACCATTCTCTGCATCCAGAACCTTCGTATCCTCTGCGATCGTAATTACAACGTCCTCATCAAATCCATTATCCTGGCGATGCATCGTAAGCTGTCCATCTTCCACAGAAACGATCGTTCCCATCATCGGATCAGACTCACTCGCAGACTCCGTGTCTGCCGCTCCACTTTCCTGACCGGTACCGTCCGGAAGTTTTCCCGCCTCGTTTTCCGTAGTCGCAGATGTCTCCGTTCCTGCAGGAGTCTCAACGGCTGTCGTTTTTGTCTCCTCCTTTGTCTGTCCATCCGCCTTGCCGCATCCGGTGATCCCCATAGATGCAATCATCATGGCCGCACAGGCCAGCGCTGTCATTCTTTTCATATTTTTCGTCATAATAAAATTCCTCCTGTTCTCTTGTATCGGTCTTTGCCGGACTGCATTGTTTTACAGCGTTCTCCTTCAAATACCGATTTGCGGCCGTCCTGATTTTCCAAGGTTACTGTTCACAGTAACTTTTCAGGTTCTTCCGCCGTCTTTTGCTTTTGTACGGTTATCTTAACATACAAACCTTGAGATTACACTATGATTTCAATTACAAATCCCTTACGCATTTTTGTAGTGCGGGCATAATTTGCGGCATTTCTGCGGCAGGCTTCGCGGCCTCTGAAATCCGTTTCGATCGGCATCGAAAAATAACTCCAACGCATGACAATGCCGCAGACCCACGCAGGCATGAAATTTGACTCACTGTTTATAAAAATGAATGTGTCCTGTCACGCAAAAAGGACACCGCCCGTAAAGAACGATGTCCTCGAAAATTCTTATTTAAGAATCACCTTCGGATTACTCCTCTGTCTGCTCCTGTGCGTTGTCAGCCTCAAGAGCCTTCATGCTTAAGCTGATCTTTCTGTCTGCCTCGTTGAAATCAACGATCTTAGCAGTGATCTCCTGACCGATGGAAAGTACATCAGCCGGCTTAGCAACGTGCTCTCTGGAGATCTGGGATACGTGAAGCAGAGCGTCTACGCCCGGCTCAAGCTCAACGAATGCGCCGAAGTCAGTCATACGAGCTACCTTACCTGTAACTACGTTGCCTACTGCGTACTTCTCAGCAGCGTCAGCCCACGGATTTGTCTCCGGGAACTTCATGGAAAGGGCAATCTTCTCACCGTTGATGTCTTTGATGAGAGCTGTTACCTTATCGCCAACCTTGAAGACCTTCTTCGGGTTCTCGATTCTGCCCCAGGACATCTCGGAGATGTGGAGTAAACCGTCAGCGCCGCCGAGATCGATGAATGCACCGAAATCAGTTACGTTCTTAACAGTTCCTTCTACCTTGTCACCTACATGGATCTTCTCGAAGAGAGCTTTCTGCATCTCAGCCTTCTTAGCAACGATAAGCTGCTTGCGGTCGCCGATGACTCTTCTTCTTCTCGGATTGAACTCTGTGATAACGAATTCGATCTCTTTATCAGCATATTTGGATAAATCTTTCTCATATACGTCGGATACAAGACTTGCCGGGATGAAGATTCTAGCTTCGTCCACGATCACACTTAAACCGCCGTCAAGAACCTGGGAAACCTTTGCTGTAAGAACCTCGTGGTTCTCAAATGCCTCCTCAAGTCTCTTATTTCCTCTGTCTGCAGCCAGTCTCTTGTAGGAAAGAGCGACCTGACCCTCACCGTCGTTCACCTTTACGACTTTGGCTTCCATCTCGTCACCAACATGTACAAGATTTCTTAAGTCTACGTTGGACTCGTTTGTGTATTCACTGCGGGTAATGATGCCATCAGACTTGTAACCAATATTTAAAACGATTTCGTCTTCTTTTACGTCAATGACCTTACCGGTGACAACCTCTCCTGTACGTATTGTTTTTAATGATTCTTCTAACATTTGTTCAAAACTTAACTCTGACATTTAGTATGAACCTCCTCGATAATATTGTTTGGGGTTGACGCCCCGGCCGTAATACCTACACTGCGCACAGAACTAATACATTCAGGATTAAAGTCGCCCAGAGTCTGGATGTAATAGGTGTTTTTACATTCCTTCCGGCAGATATCGTATAGCTTCTGGGTATTCGAGCTGTGTTTCCCGCCGATAACCAGCATCACGTCCACCTGTGAGGCTATCCTCATCGCTTCCACTTGTCTTTCCTGTGTTGCATTGCAAATCGTATTTAAAACAGTTATATCATACCTCGTTTTAGAAATTTTTTCAACTATATCTTGAAATTTCTTGTAATTAAATGTCGTCTGGGATACAATACAAAGCTTCTCATTTTCCGGAAGCTGCAGCTTAAGAAAATCATCCATGTCCTCGATGACCACTGTCCGCTCATCTCCCCATCCCTTGATGCCCTGCACCTCCGGATGGTCCTCACTGCCTATGATCAGAACTTTTCTTCCTTCTGCTGACTGTTTTTCGACGATCCGGTGGATCTTTTTCACATAGGGACATGTGGCATCCACGATTTCCACATCGTTTTCCTTTAAGATCTCGTAGACATTTTTTCCGACACCGTGGGAGCGGATCACAACAACAGCGTTCCGGATCGTCTTCAATTCTTCTAAAGAGTCGATGACCTCCACACCCTTTTCCCTGAGATCGCCCACGACCTGCTCATTATGGATAATTGGACCGTAGGTGTAGATCCTTTTTTCCGTCCTGCCGATCTGATCATATACTTTTTCCACGGCACGCTTCACACCAAAGCAGAAGCCTGCTGTCTTTGCAACTGTTACTTCCATCTTACGCACCCTGCTTCTTATCGATCATCGCTGTGATCGTGTCCACGACCTCTTTTAACGTCATGTCGGAGCTGTCAAGGAGTACGGCGTCATCCGCCTGTTTCAACGGGGAATTTTCCCGATGCATATCCCGGTAATCCCGTTCGATGATGTCCTTCTCGATCTCATCGAGATCGCAGGCTGTTCCTTTCTCCTTAAGCTCATGATAGCGGCGTTTCGCCCGGACTGCGGAGCTTGCTGTCAGATATACCTTCACATCGGCATCCGGCAGGACACAGGTTCCGATGTCGCGTCCATCCATGATCACGTCTGCCTTCTTTGCCAGATCTTTCTGGAGTTCCACGAGCTTCTCACGGACCTTCTTGTAGACGGATGTGGCTGAAGCCATGTTTCCGACCTCTTCGGTGCGGATCAGCCCGGATACATTCTCGCCGTTTAAGATCACCTGCTGCGCACCGTTCTCGTAACGGATCGTGATCTCCACCTTGTCAAGTACCGCGTTGATGGCGTTCTCGTCGGTCTTATCGATTCCCTGGCGCAGAAAATATAACGCCATTGCCCGGTACATTGCTCCGGTATCCACATAGATAAAATTCTTCAGAGCTGCCACAGACTTTGCCACGGTGCTCTTTCCGGCTCCTGCCGGTCCGTCTATTGCTACATTAAAAGACATGTTATTCTCCCCTTAGTTTATTCCAAGATTTTTTATTTATTCGTGATGGTTCCATATCTTTACAGCCATACGGGTTCAAAGCTGCTTCTCAGGTCCGGTGCTCTATACGCTTCTGCCTGCCAGCATTCCGGTCGACCAGGCGATCTGCAGGTTAAATCCGCCGGTCACACCGTCCAGATCCAGAACCTCGCCCGCAAAATAGAGGCCCTGCAGCTTCTTCGATTCCATAGTGGATGGATTCACTTCCTTCACATTCACTCCGCCCTGCGTCACGATTGCCTCATTGTACCCGCGGAGTCCTGTGAGCGTCACGGAAAACGCTTTTGTGAGATCCACCAGACGTTTTCTCTCCTCCGCAGTCACCTCATTGACCTGTTTTTCCGGATCGATGCCGCTCCTCTTTATCATCACCGGGATCAGCTTTGCCGGGAAGAGGTGATTTAAGGAGTTCTTAAACTGCTTATTTTTCGCCTCATCGAAATCCCGCAGGATTCTCGCATCCAGCTGCTCTTTTGAGAGTGCCGGTTTCAGGTCGATATCCATTCTGAGCGACGTTTTTTTGATGATCTTCGCCGCATAGCTGCTGGCACTCAAAACGACAGGTCCACTGACGCCAAAATGCGTAAACAGCATCTCGCCGAACTCTTTCCAGAGCACTTTCTTTCCGTTCCAGACAGTCACCTCGATGTTTCTCAAGGAGAGTCCCTGAAGTTCTTTCACATCATCTTCTGCACACACGAACGGAACAAGCGCCGGTGACAAAGGTGTCACCGTGTGACCCGCCTCTTTCGCAAAACGGTACCCGTCCCCCGTGGAACCTGTTGACGGATAGGAAAGTCCGCCTGTGGCGATCACCACTGCATCGGCATCCACACTCTTTCCAGATTTTTCCAGAATGATCCCTGCCGCCCTTTCGTCCCTGATCACGATATCCCTGACCGGTTCATTTAAGAAGATCTTTACGCCAAGAGTTTTCATCTTCCGCTCCAAGGCCCCCGTCACATCGGAAGCATGGTCCGATACCGGGAACATTCTTGCTCCCCGTTCTTCCTTCACCGGGCAGCCGTTTGCCTCCACAAGATCCACGATATCAAAGTTTGTGAATCCATAGATGGCACTGTAGAGGAACTTTCCGTTGGAGACCATATTTCTGAACAGGTCCTCCGTATCGCAGCCGTTCGTCAGATTGCAGCGTCCTTTTCCCGTGATATAGATCTTTTTTCCAAGCTTCTCATTTTTCTCATAAACGGAGACATCATGTCCGCACTCCGCGGCGCCGATGGCAGCAGCCATTCCCGCTGCCCCGCCGCCTATAATCACTACTTTGCTCATCTTTTTCTGTTCTTTTCCACTTCTTTTATCTTTTTTTCCATGGCATCCGCCACAGTTTCAAGGACCTTGATTCGCGCATACCACTTGGAATTTCCTTCCACAACGATCCAGGGGGCATCCTTTGTAGAGGTCTTTTCCAGCATTTCATTTACAGCAAGCACGTAAGCATCCCACTTTTCCCTGTTTCTCCAGTCCTCGTCTGTGATCTTCCACCGTTTTTCCGGGTTCTTCATCCGGTCATTGAACCGCCGCTCCTGCTCGTCCTTGTCGATCTGGAGCCAGAATTTTAAGACAAGAGCCCCGGAGTGCACAAAATGTGCTTCCATCTCGTTGATCTCCCGATATGCATGGTGCCAGTCCTCCTCGGAACAGAAGCCCTCGATCCGCTCCACCATGACTCTTCCGTACCAGGTGCGGTCAAAGATCGCGATGTGTCCTGCCTTCGGAACATGATTCCAGAAGCGCCAGAGATAGTGATGGGATTTTTCCACATCGTTCGGGGATGCTGTCGGGCAGACCTTATATCCGCGGGGATCAAGATGGCTCGTCAGACGTTTGATCGCTCCTCCCTTTCCGGCGGCATCCCAGCCCTCAAAGCCAAGGATCACCGGGATCCGCAGACGGTAGAGTTCTCCGTGGAGCACTTCCAGCCGTTTCTGGAGCTTGTCCAGTTTTTTCCGGTATTCCGCCTCCTCAAGGCGCTTTGTCAGGTCCGCTTTTGCAAGGATCCCTTTTTCATATCTGTCAGGCGGAACCGGTTTCTCAAAGATCTCCGCCTCTTTTCCCGCCCGTTTTTTCTCAAGCGCCTTTTCCAGAACATCTGCCACCGTCTTTATGACCACCAGCGCCGTCCCGCCCTTTTCCTTCGCGTCGATCACGTACCAGGGAGCATAAGGCATATCCGTTCTCCTGATCATCTCATCGCTGAGCTTCTTATATTTTCCGTAATGGGCATTTCTCGCAAGTTCTTTCTCTGTGACGCGCCATGCGGTATCCTTTGATTCCAGAAGTTTTTTAAACCGCTTTTCCTGTTCCTTCTCTGAAATATCCAGAAAAAATTTGATGAGAACGGTTCCGCCGTCCACCAGGCATCTCTCAAACGCGCAGATATCCTCAAACGCGGCATCTGCTTTCTTTTCATTCAGCTTTCCCTCGAACCGGTCCGCCTGAACCCTCCGGTACCAGCTTGTGTCATAGATCGTGATCCGCCCATCCGCCGGGGCATGGACCGCAAACCGCCAGAGGAACGGACGGAGCGCTTCCTCCTCGGTATCCTTATCTCCGGTGTAAACGTCAAAGCCTCTCGGATCCAGTGCCTGCATGAGCCGGCCGATCTGCACGCCCTTTCCGGCACCGTCGTAACCGTCAAAGGTAATATAGACAGGAATCTTTTCCTCTTTGCATTCCCGCTGAAGGTTCCCGAGTCTCAGCATTTCTTCCTTCAGAGCTTCTTTTTGCTGTTTCTTCTCATCTCTCATGGACCGATCCCTCCATTCCATTTTATGGACTGTCAAACAGTCAGGTTCATCGTCAGTCTTTCCGGATTCCGGTGATCTACCGGTTCATTTTCGCGTGTTCCTTCGCAAGCTCCCCGTATAATGTCAGCGCGTTCCAGCTCTGGTTCGTCGGCGTAAGGACTGCCTTGTAGTCAATCCTTCCGGCCCCCGTCTTTCTCAGCGCAAGGATCACCGTGTCCACCTGCTTTGAGGTGAGTCCCGCCATCACCATCATCTCTTTTTCAAAGTCATCTCCTGTATAGACCTTCCCACAGGGCACGAGTTCCTTCACCCCGGCAAGATATCCCACCGGTTCCAGATACTCTTCCTTTTTCACAGCCCGCAGCTTCATTCCAAGCGGGAACAGCGCCCTCTTGATCTTCGCAAGTCTCTCGCCTTCCGGCAGATGGTATAAAAGAATGATTGGTTTCATATATGATCTGACCTTTCCGTTTCTCGTCCCCGACGGATTGGGACCGCAGGGCATTATACTGTTCTCATTATAGCAATTCCCGTTTCTGTTTGCAACTTTTGGCTGTACCGGTAAAGCAAAAGCAGGGGCTGGTTCATTCCAGCTCCTGCTCATCAAAAATCGGGGCAACAGGATTTGAACCTGCGACCTCTCGGCCCCCAGCCGAGCGCGCTACCAAGCTACGCCATACCCCGGGAACAAAAACTATTATACCAGAAACCGGCAAAAAAGCAACCGGAAAATATCGTCAGAAACATACAGAACAGGAAAAGGACCCGCAGATTCCGCAGGTCCTTTCAAAACCGGAGCCATCCGGCACGTTCAGTGGCCACATGGAACTCACGCTTCTTCCTTCATCACTCCATTCACCGCGCGGATCACAAACATTGTGGCCACCATAAGCGCAATGGCGATCGGCAGGGCAATCCATGCGGACTGTACGAAGCCCGCGATAATGTAGGAGACGAAGGACACAACCGCCGCCGTGACCGCATACGGAAGCTGGGTCGTCACATGATTTACATGTTCACACTGGGCTCCGGCGGATGCCATGATCGTCGTGTCGGAGATTGGAGAACAGTGGTCACCGCAGACAGCTCCTGCCATGCAGGCAGAGATGGAGATGATCATAAGATCCGGGTTGCTGTTTTCAAACACAGCAACAACGATCGGGATCAGGATCCCGAAGGTTCCCCAGGATGTTCCCGTCGCGAAAGCCAGAAAGCACCCCACAACGAAGATGATCGCCGGAAGGAAATTTAAGAAGGAACGGGCGCTGGACGCAACCACCGTCGCCACATAGACATCTGCGCCGAGGCTGTCCGTCATCGCCTTCAGTGTCCATGCGAAGGACAGGATCATAATCGCCGGGACCATGGACTTAAAACCTTCCGGAATGCAGGCCATGCACTCAGAGAATTTCAGGACCCGGCGTACCTGATAGAGACCGATGGTGATCAAAAGTCCGAAAAAGCTTCCCATCGTAAGTCCCAGGGACGCGTCACTCTGGGAGAAGGCTGTCACAAAATCCTCTCCTGAGAAAAATCCCCCCGTATAGAGCATGCCGACCATGCAGCAAATGATCAGGGATATGATCGGGATCAGAAGATCCAGAACGGTTCCCCTGACAGAGACCTCCGGCTGTTTCTCCGTGTCATACGGACGTCCCGGCGTGGTATAAAGGTCCCCCTTGAGCGCATTCTTCTCATGAAATTTCATAGAACCGAATTCTGTCCGTAAAAGTACCATTCCGATCATCATCACGATCGTCAGGATCGCGTAAAAGTTGTATGGGATCGCCCGCACGAAGATAGAAAATCCGTCCTCGCCCTCAACAAATCCGGTAACCGCGGCCGCCCAGGAAGAGATCGGTGCGATAATGCAGATCGGAGCTGCCGTCGCGTCAATCAGGTACGCGAGCTTTGCTCTTGAGACTTTAAATTTGTCTGTCACAGGGCGCATCACGCTTCCCACGGTCAGGCAGTTAAAATAATCGTCGATAAAGATCAGACAACCCAGCAGGATCGTCGCAAGCTCCGCGCCCACGCGGCCCTTAATATGATCCGCCGCAAACTGGCCGAATGCTGCCGACCCGCCGGCCCGGTTCATCAGGCACACCATCGTGCCAAGGATCACAAGGAAGATCAGGATTCCCACATTGTAGCTGTCAGAGAGAACGTTTATCATTCCGTCCTCAAAAATATGGGTGATCGTTCCCTCAAAGCTGAAACCGGAATACAGGATTCCACCCATAAGAACACCGATGAACAGGGAACTGTACACCTCTTTTGTGATAAGTGCCAGCCCGATCGCCACGACCGGCGGAACGAGCGCCCAGAACGTCGCATAGACCGCCGGCACATACTCTTCTGTCTGCTCCGCGCCAAATACGGTTATCGCGAACATCAGGACCAGCACCACAGAAAGCACTGCTGTCCTTTTTATATTTTTCTTCATATCCGTCATAACGGACTCCTCCCTCCTGTCTCCGGAGAGTTCCACGCTCTCCGATTTTCCTGTTACATGAAGAAATCCCCTCTCATCAGTACAATTCTGGTGAAAGGGGATCACAACATACACAATCACGATTTTTTATTCATCCCAGTTGTGGTATACAGCCTGTACGTCATCATCCTCGTCAAGGAGATCAAGGATTCTCTGCATCTTCTTGATCGCTTCCTCGTCAGTAAGTTCTACCCAGTTCTGCGGGATCATAGTAATATCAGCCTCTACCATCGGGATTCCGGCTTTCTCGAGAGCCTCGCGGACTGCACTGAAGTTGTCCGGATCTGTGATAACCTCGTAGCTGTCCTCCTCCTCGGAGAAATCCTCAGCGCCTGCATCGAGTGCAGCCATCATGAGTTCGTCGGCATCCATATCACACTCTTCTTTGTCGATCACGATCTGGCCCTTGCGGTCGAACATGAAGGAAACGCTTCCCTGTGCGCCTACGTTTCCGCCGCCCTTTGTGAAGGCGCTTCTTACGTTTGCTGCGGTACGGTTCTTGTTGTCAGTCAGTGTGTCAACGATGATCGCAACACCGCTCGGACCGTATCCCTCATATGTTAAGTTTTCGTAGTTTACGGAGTTTAAGTCACCGGCTGCTTTCTTGATACCGCGGTCGATGGTATCGTTCGGCATGTTGTTTGCTTTCGCTTTTGCAATCACATCACGCAGCTTGCTGTTGTTAGCCGGATCAGCGCCGCCCTCTTTAACTGCGACAGCAATCTCTCTTCCGATTACGGTAAAGATCTTACCCTTTGCTGCGTCATTTTTCTCTTTCTTATGTTTGATGTTGGAAAATTTATTATGTCCTGACATCGGTTCAGCTTCCTTTCTCTTCGCATCTCGCTCTTTTTTATCTCTCGTGCACCAGTCCCAAGGATCTTTTCGTGCGCATTATACATAGTCTAAAATATTCTAACATCATTTTTCTGATATGGCAAGCGCTTTTTCCGGATACCCCTGCTCCACTTTTCCTTGACACATTCCACTCTGAGTATTTATACTCATTTCATAGCGATCCAGTGCCTTCCGGCCTATGATCTTCCGGGGTCAGCCCGGCAGATTCTGTGGATGGATGCATCTGACCTGCATTTTTGCGCAAGTGCGCATCATTGGCACATTAGTGCCTGTTTGTATAATAGGGAATTCCTCGGATTTCCTGTTACAAAATACTAATTATGGAGGACATGACGATGAAGAAGATTGAGATCGACACATTCCTGAAGTTCCGTTTTTTGAGCAACCCACATTTCTCACCCGATGGAACGAAGATCGCCTTCACGGTATCCGTACCGGACCGGGAGACCAATGGCTATCTGTCTGACCTGTACCTGTATGATCTCAGGAAGAAGACTGTCTCCCGTGTCACCTGCAGCGGTGACGCGAAGACCTGGAGCTGGACCGCGGAGAATACCCTGATCTTTACCGCAGCCCGGACTGCCGCCTTAAAAAAAGAAAAGGAGAACGGAACTTCTTTCCTCTATGAGATCTCTCCGTCCGGCGGAGAGGCCCAGTGCATCACGTCCATTCCGGCTACTGTCACAGGGATCCGCCTTCTCCCGGATGGACGTTACCTTCTGACGATCCGTCATGATAATTACAGAGATACGAGAAAGAAATCTTACGAGGTCTTCGACGAGCTTCCGTTCTGGGGCAATGGTCAGGGATACACGAACGCGAAGAGGAACCGTTACGCCATCTATGATATGGGATCCGGTAAACTCACTTACGTGGCGGACGACTGGACCGACTGTTCCCAGTATTCTGTCCTTGGAAATCTCCTGCTCTACAAAGCATATCCGTGGAAACAGGGTGTCATGGGGATTCGTCCGGGCGTTTATCTTTATAACCTCTCCACCGGAGAGACAAAAACCTTGATCGCGCCGGATTCCATGCGCACCGGAGTTGTCTCCCTCTTAGACGAAAAGACTGCACTCATTGCGGCAACGGATGACTCCTATAAGGATACGACGAAATACTGTGACTTCTACCATATGGATCTCGTGGACGGATCCATGAAGCTGATCCATCCTTATGAATCTTCCATCGGCGGCTCCTCCGTGGGCTCCGATTCCAGATTCGGCGCAGGACAGACATTTAAGGCTGTGGGCGGGGAATTTTACTATATTTCCACCGTGGGAGATTTTTCCCATCTCTATAAGATCTCCCGGGGCGGCACCGTCTCCGGGCCGCTGACGGCAGGAAACTCCTGCGACAGCTTCGATGTTGCGGGCGGACACATCGCCTCCATGGAATTCCACGGACTCCACATTGCGGAACTCTTTGTAGACGGCGAGCAGGTGACCCACATGAATGACTGGCTCACCGACGAATATGATGTACAGACACCGGAGGCGTTCTCTTTCACCGCCAGCGACGGCTACGAGATCCACGGATGGGTCTTAAAACCGGCAGGTTTCGAGGAAGGAAAGTCCTATCCCGGCATCTTAACTATCCACGGCGGTCCGAGAACCGTTTATTCAGACGTCTACTATCATGAGATGCAGATGTGGGCAAACCGCGGATATTTCGTGTTCTTCTGCAATCCGAGAGGATCTGACGGACGGGGCACGGATTTTGGAAATATCAACGGAATCTACGGAACTGTGGACTATCAGAACCTGATGGATTTCACGGATGAAGTTCTGAGGCGGTACCCGATGATCGATCCGGAACATCTCGGTGTCGCAGGCGGCTCCTACGGCGGATTCATGACAAACTGGATCATCGGACACACAGACCGTTTCCATGCCGCCGCTTCCCAGCGTTCCATCTCTAACTGGGTATCCTTTGAGCACAACTCCGATATCGGACACACCTTCATCTTAAACAACCAGGGAACCAACACGAGGACCGATGTGGAGCTTCTCTGGAAGCAGTCTCCGCTCCAGTTTGCGCCGAACTGCAAGACACCGACACTCTTTATCCACTCTGATGAGGACTACCGCTGCTATATGGCGGAAGGACTCGCCATGTTCAGCGCCATCAAGCGGAACGGCTGCCCGTCGAAGCTTTGCCTGTTCCATGGAGAAAACCATGAGCTGTCCAGAGGCGGAAAGCCGGAGAACAGGATCGACCGGATGACGGAGATCATTAACTGGATGGATGAATATTTAAAATAAAGGAAACGATCCTACCGCTCTTTTTTATATGTGCCACAAGATTTCAAATGGCTGCAGGGTCGTATTCCCTGCAGCCGCAGTTCTTATCATTATCGATTTACATAATTCAGCACCAATGCAAGAATCAGCATATGGACCGGATAAAACGCATAACAGCTATACTGGAAGACTTTCGTATGGCAGCCCTGCCGTCCACGATACAACCAGATCAGAAGCAGTGAAAGCAATGCAAGTCCCTGCTGGCAGAGTTCAAAGTCCATCCCAAAAAGCCGGATGGGGTACATCAGACCTCCCAGCAGCTCTACATTGACCCAATAGAGCGCCAGAATCTGTCCGGCAAAACACCACCATTTTCTTCCCCGGAAAAAGTAAAAAATAAACAGTGTCAATACACCGGCACCATAGTAATCTGCCATTCCTACCGTCCCAAGTGCACTTCCAACCAGCACGACCAGAACCGCCGTCGGAAGAAAGATCGTAAGCTTCTGTTTTTTTCGAGTTTTTTCCATCAAATGGATTCCGGAGAGTCCTATCAACAGCGTCCAGATCACATTCTGATGAAACGGATAGAACCAGGTTCCGCCATACATCAGATCAAAGGGTATCTCCGACAGCACCGCAAACAGCAGCAGCCGGAGAATGTACTTTTTAAAGCTGTGCGTGTGAAAATATCCTTCCACTGCCATAAATGCAAAGATGGGAAACGCGAGCCTTCCTACGCAGGTCAGCCAGTCCTGCGCCGGAAGAAGCGTAGCCCAGAGATGATCCATCAGCATAAATGTCATGGCAATGATATGAAGCATTGCTGCACTGATGTCAAAGGTTCCTGACTGAGATGAATGTACTTGATTTTTTACCATATTGTCACTCCTGTTGTTTTCTCTCAGTCCAATTATACTTCCTTTTACCGTCTCTGGTCAAATCCTTATCAGTGACAACGTTTCTTCTACCTGCCGGGCTCACGAGTCAAGACCATCGGCTTAGCCGGTGGCTTTATAATATTAGGTTGTTACAGTGCGTTGATTTCTTTTTCTAATTCGCTGACTGCGCTCATGACAGTCTCAAAGGTCGGCACATCACCATAGAGCATATCCTTCATTGCTTCGTAATCTGCGGCCAATGCTGCAAAGCGATACTCCGGGGGAACAAGCTTCAAGGTGCCGGGAATAGCTTCCTGATACTTTGCCCAGGCTCTCGGATAAAACTTCATCTTGAAGTCCACCACTGTCTTCAGCAATTCCACCCGGGCAAAGGCAGCTTCTTTCACAGGTGTCATGGACATACGGTACAGATCATAGTAGTGCCGGGAATAACGCTGCGGCATTTCCGAACTCTCGGGTCTGTTGGCTTCATGGTGCAGAATCGTTGCCTTCTCCCAGAAAGTCCGCTCCGGCGCAACGGTCAGAATAGCCGTATCCTTTTGTGCAAAGACTTTCGGATAATAGATTGCGGCATAGGGCTCGATCCGAGCGATTTTTGCGGGCGTCCAAGCGGCCAGCGCACCGATCTCCAAACGAATAACCTGCAAGGTAGCGGGATTTGTAAACAGGTGCGGATAGGCAAAGGTAACTGTCTGTTTGTCCTTTTCGTCTATGTAAATATTCGCCTCACAGCCAAGCTCCTGAGAAAGTTCTGCCTGAATGGTGGGACAAAACTGCTCCGCAAGAAAAACCTCTGCCCGAGCATTGGCTTCTTTGTTGAATGTATCCTGTTTGGTGTTGGAACGTTTTTCCCATGGCTCGTCCTTACCGTATCCCAGCACCCGCCAATCCAGAATCAGATCAATATCTTCGGAAAAGCGGCTGATCAGATTGAATGCCTTGGAAAGACTGGTGCCGCCTTTGAAGGTAATAGTCTCTTTCCACGGGCAGCGGTGGAACAGATAATCCAGCGTAAAGCATACCCAAAAATCTTTCTCTACGATGGCATCATTCAAACCCATCTTATCGGCTGTATTTCGGAACAGTTCGCGCCGGTCGCTTTCCGGCAATCGTGCTACATTCCTCATTGTGTGTCACCTCCACACATTTTTCGTATCGTATCATAAACCCAATCCGTGGATTCCGTTGCCTCTTTCAGACAGGCTTGCTTTTCAGCCTCGGACAGCTTTTCAGAAAGCGTCTGTATGATCTCCGGCGTCACGTTGGTCCTTCCCAGAGTTTTCAGCGCCTGGATCACCAAACTCGTCATGTAAGACAGACCCGTGATTTCCTTGTTGGTTCTATGCTTAAATTCCAGCTTGGTGGAATTCCACTCATAGGTCTTATACGGACCGTCGCTGATGTAGGACCAGACCGCCGTTACCTGTGTAGAGAGCCCCAGCAGGTTCAGGGCCGTATTTCCGCACGGGGCAATGGTCCAGTGGTAACACCGTGCCAATGCTTTGGCAACTGCATCCGGGTCGGCCGCTACATATTCATCAAGCAGTTTGCTGTACTTTGGCTTTTCGTAAATGCCTCTGATAATTCTGCGGATAATGCCAGATTGGTAAAGCCGCTTCAATCCTTGGCGAATTGTTGCGGTGTCCGCAATATCTGCAAAATCAGGAGCAACAAAAACTGCACCATCCTCAGCAGCAAGAATTCGCGCTCGTATTTTCTGCATATATCCATTGTCCACGACCGTGCTCTCCTTTCATGATGTCACGAATATTATATACTATTCGTGACATGGTTTCAATACAAACATCGGAATTTTCACTTTATTATTTTCAAAATCTTGAGGTTTATTCGGAGAGCGCGATATAGCATAGGGTGCATATTCCGCAGGTGATGGTTGCACATGATGGTAAAGTCTTTCGTTTTTTCAACTCTGAATACAGCCATTACAAGACCTCCTTTCCTTTGAAAATGGGTATGAAAAAAGGGCATCCACTGGTTAAAGTGAAACGCCCACGGCAAGACAATATTGACTTTTCTTAAAGCTGAGACAGGATTTCTCCAATATCTCCATTGATACAAATGGACTTCTTTCTGATTTCGTCAGGCGCATACGCCTCTCCATAATTGAGACAGGCATAAGTGGCATCTTTCCAGTCATGAGCCATGCGCCAGAAACTGTACTTCACTATGGTTGGGGTGTTGTAGCCGACACCCAGCTCCAGAAAGAGAATTTTCTGCTCGCTTCGAGTTCGGAGAAAATTTTCGTACTGCTCCGCTGCCTTGTGCCAGCCTTCGTCCTCCACAAAGGTATCATCGCAGCGGAGATTCATGGTCATGGGCTTGCCGCAGTGAGGGCAGACGGGTAAAAGTTCTGTCGGTACTTTCATATTCTGCTGCCGCTTGACCATTTCACGAATCGCAGCTTCGTTATCAAAGGTCTCCTGGCAGCACGGCTCACTGCACTGGAACAGGCCGTAATCGCCCTGTGTGTAGAATAGCCGCTTCTTATCGAATCCAGCCTTCTGAAAGCAGTGGTCAACGTTTGTGGTGATAACGAAATAGTCATTGTCCTGCACCAGCTTCAAAAGGTCATCGTAGACCGGTTTGAGGGCATCCATATAGCGGTTGATGTAGATGTATCGGCTCCAATACGCCCAATGCTCCTCCGGCGTGGCAAAGGGATAGAATCCACCGGAATACATATCTTGGATGCCGTACTTTGCCGCAAAGTCGGAAAAGTATTTTTCAAACTGTTCGCCGGTGTAAACAAATCCGGCTGAGGTGGAAAGACCGGCTCCGGCACCGATCACCACGGCGTCACAGTCCTGCAATGCAGCTTTCAATCGCTCAATCTGCTCTGAGCAGCTTTTCGTATATGGCTTTGTCCAAATCCTTGAAAACATTGAAGATCACCTTCTTTACACTGGTATTTCTATTTAGAAAATAAGACCAGACTGTCCGGTCTGAACAGTCAGTCCGCTTATCTGCGGAATCTGATCATTTACGGCTATGTCTATGAGGTGGACTACCGGTATCTCCATGACTATTCCGTGGAGCTTTCCCGGATCGGAGGTCTGTTAAACCAGATCACGAAGAGAGCCAACACAACCGGGAATCTTTATCCGGAGGACATCAGGGAAATAAAGGAGATCATGGAAAAAATATGGCATACACACGCATCCATGCTATCAAAACAACCGTTGACCGCTCGATAGCATACATCTGTAATCCCGACAAAACGGACGGTGAATTGTTTGTTTCATCCTATGGCTGTTCTGCCAGGACCTCCGCCCTGGAATTTGCTTTTGCAAACGGGAAAACCACCGGTAATGATGGGAATCTGGCGCACCACTTAATACAATCCTTTGCCCCCGGGGAGGTCTCTTTTGAAGAAGCGCATCAAATTGGAACGGAGCTTGCCGACCGGCTGCTGGAAGGGAAATACTCATATGTGCTTGCGACCCACATTGAAAAAGACCATGTGCACAACCACATTATTTTCTGTGCCACGGACAACATCAGCCATCGCAAATACAATACCTGCAGACGCAATTATTACCGGATCCGGACACTCAGTGATGAGCTATGCTCCGAACACCATCTGTCCGTCATTGTACCGGGACAGCGCCGTGGAAAGCAGTACGAGGAATGGGAGGCTTCCCACAGCGGAACCTCATGGAAAGACCTGCTCCGGAAAGATATTGATGCTGTGATCAGACTGTCCAACACCTATGATGACTTTATCCGTCTGATGAAACAAAAAGGATATGAAATCAAAGAGGATTCTTGACAGAGCAGGAATCGACTTATCCTCACTGGATTCCAGCCGTCTCCGGGCAGACTATGCTGCCATGGAAAAAGAAAAAACCGCATTGCAGAACAGCTATAAAGCTGCCAGCAAAGAACTTATGACAATGGAACAGAATCTCCGGAAAATCTGCCAGTATCTTCAAAAGGATCTGTCTCAGGACGAACCGGTTCACGGGATATCCGATGATCCTTTCCGGTCTTTTTAGCGTAAGAAAACCAAACAGCCATCACAGCCATTTGGTTTTCTTAAAATTACTTCTTCTTTTTTACTTCTTAGATCCTTCTGTTCTCATGGATTCCCAGCACTACTGCACAGACTGCTGCGATCACAAGTCCGATCCAGAAGATGAATGCGTCTGCAGCACAGTGCTTTTCCGTGACGAACAGCAGGACACCTATCAGGATATATACTGCAAACAGTATGACTTCCACTACAATGTATAATTTCTTATTCGGTTTCGTGTTTTCCATGTCTGTTTTCCTCCTTAGGCTTCTTCTGACTCATCACGGAGCTTCTTCACACGTACTACGGTATAACCCAGGATTACAAGGAGCCATACAATGGGGATCCAGTGGAAACCACATTCACCAAACGGTATATGGCTGTCACTGTCCGTACCATTCTCAACGCTGTCGCTGTCTGCATGGATGCTCTCCTCTTCCTGTATGCCATCTGCATCACTTCCGTCTGCATCGCTGCCATCTGCATCACCTGTCAGGCTGCTTTCATCCGCAGCATCGTTCAGGCTGTCATCCTCTGCCGGATCCTTCTGCCCGGCATTACTGTTGCCGGTACTGTTTCCTTTATTTCCTTTATGGGCATTATTTCCGGAATCATTGCCGGCTGTATTACCTGCATCTGGTGTATTACCTGTGTTACCTGTACTTCCGGAATTGTTATTCCCATTGGTATTGGAGTTATCACCACCGTTATTGCCGCCGTTGTCTCCGGAGTTATTTCCGGAGTTATTTCCGGAGTTGCCTCCGCCGTTGTTACCGCCGTTTCCTCCATTGCCATTGTTGGAGCCGCCGCCATTTCCGCCGGGTCTGTTACCGTTACTGCCGGAGCTGCCGCCGTTTCCATTGTTTCCGCTGTTGGAGTCTCCGCCGTTTCCGCCGTTTCCTCCATTGCCGTTGTTGGAGTTACCGCCATTTCCGCCGTTTCCTCCGGTGCCGTTATTGGAGTCTCCGCCATTTCCACCGTTTCCTCCGGTGCCGCTGTTGGAGTCTCCACCGTTTCCGCCGGATCCTCCATTGCCGCTGTTGGAATCTCCGCCATTTCCACCGTTGCCGCCGGTGTTGTTACCACCGTTTCCTCCAGTTTCGCCTGAGCTTCCTCCATTACCGCCGGATCCGCCGTTACCCTTGTTTGAGTCTCCGCCATTTCCGCCGTTGCCGCCACTGTTCGTGCCGCCGTTGTTATTGCTTTCTCCTGTGGAGCCGCTGCCGCCGTTGCCTCCGTTTCCACCGTTTCCGTTGTCGGATTTACCGCCGTCTCCGCCATTTCCACCGGATGTTGTTCCACCGTTGTTATCGGTCTTTCCCGGCTGTGTGGTCTCGGTTCCTGTACCACCGTTTCCACCGTTTCCGCCCGGGTTCGTGTTATCTCCTGTTGCGTTTCCGCCGTTTCCTGCATCACCGCCTTTGACAGTTCCGCCAGGATTGATGGTGATGGTCTTATTGTCTGCGCTGATTCCAGTTCCACCGTTTCCACCATTACCAGGGATACCGACTGCAGAATCTCCGCCTTTACCGCCATTGCCGCCAGTTACAGTTCCATTGACTGTTGGAGTGATTTTGCCGTTACCGTCAATACCGGCTCCACCATTTCCGCCATCTTTGCCTTCGGTACCATTTGCACCGTTACCACCAATCACGTTTGCATTGCTTCCGATGATAAGTCCGGCATCTGCTGTATCACCACTGGCTCCGATACCGGCTGCTCCATCTGGATGTTTAGCAGAACCGTCTCCACCTTTGATCGTACCGTTTACGATTTCAAGATTCGTTCCCGGATGTTCGTTGCTGTTAACATCCTTGACAAATTCCAGTCCCGGTTTTGCCTCATTATTATCATCTGCCTTGTCACCTGTGATGGTCTTATCATTTAAGTCGATCTTGACCTCACCCCATGTGTCAGGGATCTCAACTGTGTGGTCGATGTCTTTCTTCACGATGACCTTGTAGTTGCCGTCATCATCCACTACAACCTGTACATTGGAGTTTTCTGCTTTCTCTGTTCTGTCCGTGGCATTATTGCCTGTTGTGTCCCCGGCACCTCTGTCCTCGAACTGCTTTGCGATATCTTTTGCATCCACGAGGGCTGTTTTGCCGTTTACAGAACCATATTTCTTATGACTGATCTGATATGGTGTTGCTTTCTTCAGGCCTGTGATGGTTGCTTTTCCATCCCCATCCGTAAGTATGGTTGATACATTACCTGTCGGGGTTCCCTGGGCATCCAGCTCCTGATACTTATAAGTCTCATTTGCTCTTCCCTTGAAAGTCAGCGTATATGCTGTCTTTCCCGTAATGGTCGGATTATCATCCGTCACTTCCACTTCTACGCCTGTCGTCAATCCTGATGCTGCAATCATAAAGGTCAAAGCATCCACATATGTTCCCTTAGTCTTTTTCTTTAATTCCTCTAATTTTGTTTGTTCCACAGTCACACTATTACTGATGTCTGAACCGGAATGATCATAAGCAGTCACATTTGCGAGTGTCACTGCCTCTGTGTCCGTAAGCTTTCTGACATCGTTCACATGAATGACAAAATCATCTGCTGCAATAACGCTTCCATCTGCCCCCTTGATCACGTTCATCCGGTATACCGAGATTAAGTTCACGACATCCGCAGTCTGTGCAGTCATCACAGTTGTTTCATTATAGATCTTTGTTCTGTCTGTTTTATCAACCCATACAAAGAGGCTCTCATTTTCAGCCTTTGACTTATCTGCTTCTTCCTGCATTTTGGTAAAGATTGCTGCCGGAATCGTATCTCCATCAATCACTGTAATATGCTCTGTCTTATTTAAGATATTGCCCTTTTGATCTTGAAAAACGATCTCATGCAGTTTTTCAAAGTCCACCGTAACATTCCATGCCTGATAAACTTTTGCGAATGTATGGGAATAGGTCTTCGTTGTACCATCCCATGTGATTTCCCCACTCTTGATTGCCGCATCAATATCAATTGCCACATTATTAACCGTAATGCTCTTTAATCCGTAACCATCCTCTGGCTTAATATTGACCTTCAATGCTCCATTATTCTTCACAATCGTCTGGTATGTACTGTTTCCTTTATCATTCCACGCCACACCATCATTTCCAGTCACAAGTTTTCCATGTGTCACTTTTACATCTACGGTCTGTCCCTCTTCAAATGTAATATTTAATGCCTGTGGTTTGCCTACCGCCTGTGTTGTGTAAGTATAGCTTGTTCCATTTCCTGTGAAAGCCTGATTGGATACATCGGTATCATCACTGCCATCCACGTTGCTCCAATATGCCTTTTTATAAGTAGTGGCTGTTCCTGTTGTATCTTTTAACTCCAGCTCTACTGTTTCATTGTCTTTCACAATGACATGCTGGAACTGGTCCGCACCTGATTCTTTTGTTACAAGCCCTGTATCTTTCACTTCTGCCGTACCACCTGTCACATGAACATGTACGATATGGGACGGTGTGAATACAGCTTCCAGTGTCACATCTGAAGTTGTCGGTGTGTACTTTAATTCATAACTCTTTTCTTTCCAGTTAAACGTTTTTGCTCCTGCAAATAAATCTTTATTGTTTGTTGTCTCCTTCAATGCTGTCAGGATAGAGAAACTTTCTCCCTTCTCCCCGGTAAGATCTGAATAATAAGGATTTGAAAAATCATTTGGCGTAAATATAAGGGTGAGTTCCTCATTGCGGTTTACATTGATGCTGCCATCCTGCTCCAGTTTGTATTCATTACCAGATGCATCTACCGCCTTGAAGCTTCCCTTTGCCTTTCCTGCTGCAAGACCTGTTACTTTTAAGGTTGTCATCTGCCGTTTTGCCGCAGCATTCACTGTAATGTCTCCACTGACATTTGGAATCGTAACTGTAATGCTTCCATCTGCCGGATCTACCCTGCACACATCTGCAAATGTCAAATTCTTAACAGTCCCTGTATCGCTTTCCTTCATAGTAACGATAAAGTTGTCCTGATCCAGATCATAATCTGCTTTTGGACTGATTTTTACAGTATAAGTTTTTAAATAACCAACATCAGTCTGCTTCTGACCACTTGTAATCTCAGCATTGCTTCCTATGGTTACGATTGCTTTAAATGTTCCAAGATAAAACTTCTGATTGTTTTCCGTTGCAACATATTCAATACCATCTGCTGTGACTTTCTCTCCCGCAACAGCTATTACGATATAATCCCTGTCCGGATATCCTGTATTTTCTGCACTGCTCTGGCTGACTGTTACGCCGCCTGCCGGAGCTGCCCCTACGGCATGTCCAAAGATTGTACCTTGTGCGCCTGAAGGCAGTTTTACATCCACCTTCGAATCAGTTGTACGCCTCTCAACAGTTACGGTATTGCCTTGAGATCCAGTTCCTTTCAATACTACTGAATTCGTGTCGTCCACCTCAATGGTTGCCTGCTGATCTGCTGCGACTTCAGCTTTTGTTACCTGATCATTATTTTTCATTCCCTGTGGAATGTAAACCATTGCCAGCTTATTTTGACTCAGATTCTGATACGAATAGGTCACTGCATCTATTTTTACAGTTCCATCCGCCTCTCCCATAAAATAAGGGGAGTCTCCCTTATCCTTATCGTCTACAGTTACCCATGAAGTGCAGTCTGGAGCTGTTACCTGATAAGTCTGCCCATCGGTCGGATTGAGTACCTTAACGGATGCATTTGCAGAAAGCTCTAGTTTTCCATCCATCAGGGTTACCACGCTGTCCTCATCCACGGCAATCTTCGAGGAAACTGTCGTCTTATAGAATCTGGTGGCATCGTTATAATGCTCTAACGTAACATCCTTTGCTGCCTCTACGCCGTCTGCCGTGGTTGGGGTTATTTTTCCATCTTTAATGATCCTGACCGTGTCACCGGATGCAGCATCTTTTAAAGCCTGTTCAACAGAAGCATATTTCTTGGCTGCTGTTGTCCCTCCTGTAAAGATCTGTGCCTGTTCCTCACCATACTGTGCCGTAAAGGTCATGGTCTTATAAACATCCTTATACTTCAGCGCTGCCACTTCATCGTCAGTATATAGCTTATTGAGATCAATATCACCATCCGGAGTACCGGAAACAGCTAATTTCCATCCTTGGAATTTTTCAGCATTATTATTTGGTCTAACAGCAGGGATCTTCTCAATTACCTTGTTGGTGTTTTTCACAGGAGGGTATACCTGCTGCGTTCCCAACACTTCATTATCAAAAAACAGATACTCCTGCTTTTTGCCTGGCTCTGTGAAAGTTCCATTTCCGGATTCAAACTTGACATTTTGAATAACAATGGAGCTATTTTCTAATGTTGTCAGCGAAATAGATACTAAAATATCATTCTGATTTTCCCAGCTCAGAGAGATGCCTGCATCTTGTGAACTTTCCACAACAGGATTATTCTTAAAAAAAACTGCATCGTTATGTTTCTCTGCTGCCCATTTGCATAATTCTGTGTAACTTTTTACTACCATTGTCATCTGATTTGGCTGATAGGGGTCATCTGGCTGCTTACCCACAAAATCAAACTGATGTATTTTTCTATTATCAGTAGCTCTCATGTTAAGCGAGTCATAATATGTTCCAATACTCGATTTATTCCCCAGGCAAATATCTGTAGCGATGCTATAAGCTTTATCCGCTGGTTTTATGTTTAAAAATATCGTATAGTCTTCAAAGTAAAAACGGATAGGAGAACTTTTAAAATGCGTTTGTGCGTCATAGATGGAAATTTCATTAGCCGCCGTGGATGTAGTAATTGTAGACCACTCCCCTTTGAAAGAAGTAGCATTCCAATACCCATTATAATAAAAGCAAATATCAAAACCACATTTGCTTACAAAACCCGTCTTTGACGGTGTATACATAACGTTATCATTAGAAATATACCAGGATGACCATTTAAAGTTCCAAAATTGTTTAGAAAGAGGCCATTTTTGACCACCTCTATATCCCCCACCATTCGAAGATACTAGCCTCACAGCTTCGCTATAATCGTCATCACTAAATTTAAAACGATACCACTTACCATCTACAAGACTAGCCCCTGACAGGGTAACATTTTTGTTTACTACCGTTACGCCAGGAACATTCTCCCAGGAATTGTCCGTTATATCAGCTTTTCCAAGGGTGTTTGTATTCGTCCACTGTAATACCGGAGTTCCCGCATAGGTATCATCTTTCGGTGCACTCAGTGTGACACTGCTATCGGTCATATTAGGAGACCAAGGATAATTATTGTTGATGGTATTGCCGGCTGATAACAATGCGATTCCCGGTGTGACCACAACACGTCTGGTGAAGGTAGTAATTCCATCCGGGATTACAAAAGTATCCTCCGCCTGGTCCGTGTTGGCTGTATTGTCATTTTCTTCTTTCTTATCTTCTACATTATCATTTTCTGTATTGTTATCTTCTGTATTATTATCTTCTGTATTATTATCTTCTGTATTGTTATCTTCTGTATTGTTATCTTCTGTATTTTTGTTTTCTGTTTTATCATCTGCATTTTCAGCAGAGCTGTCCATACTCCGGGTAGCGCCAAGTACTTTTTCACTCTGATCTCCATCCGTCTGATCCGGATCAGAAGTATCCGCATCGCCTGTATTGTTCTCAGAATCCGGATTCTCTTCCAGCGGATTAAGAACAAATGTCACCTTGTACTCTCCCGAAAGCATAATGTCAAAATTTCCATCATCCTTTATATTCAGTTTGTACTTATTTTCATCATAAACAAGTCCTGCCGCAAGGTCATAGTCTTCCTGCCCCTGCTCCAGGTAGAGTTCCGGAACTTCAAACTCCCCGGTTTCTTCCACGGCTGCTTTCACAGTAACCGTTCTCTGAAATGTGATGACCTGGTTATCCTGTGTGTCATCCTGTCCATTTCCCTGTGTCTCTTCTGTTGTCACAGGTGTAAGGGAATAGGTCACTTCGTAGGAGCCGATCTTGTTAATATCGAAACCACCAAGTTCTACTACTTCCAGTGTATATTTTACGTCATCATAAAGAATGTCATCTGTCAGGTCGTAGTCTTCTTCTCCCTGTGTCAGCACCAGTTCCCGTGCTACATACACGGGTTCTTTGTCCTCAGAAGCCGCTACTACATGAACCGTTCTTGTAAAGGTGATGACCTGCTTTTCCTGCGTATCAACGGTATTGGTGTCATCCCCTTTTGTTACATCAACGGCTTCCGCACCCACGGGCTCTGACTGATAGCTCATATCTACACCCGTTCTCGGCCTGGATACACCCAGTACACCGGTGTCTCCGGTATTCTCCTCACTCTGTGCTGCATCCTCTCCGCTGACCGCATCTGCAGTATCTTCTGCATTGCTGCTGTCAGAGTTCGTATCTCCCTGTCCGGCATCCGTGCTGTCTCCTGCATTGCTGCTGTCAGAATTCGTATCTCCCTGTCCGGCATCCGCACTGTCTCCTCCATTGCTGCTGTCGGAACTGTCGGATCCGTTATCAGAACCCGCATTATCAGAGTTATCGCCGGTCTGGGTGTTATCCCCTCCCTGATTGTCTCCACTGTTCTGGTCTTTGTTTTCATTATCCGAATTGGAAGCATCCCCCGAATCTCCCGGCTCCAACGTTCCATCATCCTTGGAAGTCAGGGAATAGGTTACCTCATAGTCTCCCACGGTATTGACATCAAATCCGCCATCATTCACTACAGCCAGTTCATACATGCTGCTGTCATAGGTAATGTCTTTCATCAGATCATAGTCTGTGGCTCCCTGCGTGATGGTAAGCTCCGGTGCATCATACAGTGCACTTTCCCCATTACTTCCTTCTAAAGCATCCACAAGATTGATGGATCCGATTACCAGCACTGCCGACAGGATTCCGGCAAGCCATCGTTTCGTCTTTCCTTTACGCTTTTTCATACGTTCTCTCCTTTTGCATCGTATTCATTAAAATCTATGTAAAATCAACAGGTACCTTTGCGTACCTGAAAATGTTCCGTCAGTTCTTTTAAGATCTGTGCCTGGTTTGCCAGTTCCGAGGATGCGGCTGCATTCTGCTCGGATACGGCAGAACTGTTCAGTTCCTCCCTGAGGGGTCTTGATCCATTGTTTTCCTTTTTCATCGGTTTCTCCTTCTTATCCTTATTTATTCTTCCAGGAAGTTCCTTTTTCCGTTTTCCTCAAGGAAGGTGAGAAGCTTCCCATAGCTGAGAGGCGGTGCGATGAGATACCCCTGCAGGTAATCACATCCCCAGGATGCCAGGGTTCTCGCCTGGTCCAGTGTCTCAATTCCTTCTGCCGTGACCTGGATGTTATGACGGTGTGCAATACGGATTATCTCTTCGACCAGATCCTCTGCCATCCTGCTTCCCTCCGTTTCCCAGACCAGTTCCTTATCGAGCTTCAGGGTCTGGAACGGGATCTGGGACAGCCGAAGCAGGTTGCTCTCCCCTTTGCCGAAGTCATCTAACGCCAGCCGGATCCCCTGGCTGCTCAGCTGTTCCACCATGCAGCTGAAATTCTCTGCATTCCTGACCTTGCACATCTCGGTGATCTCCATGCAGACCTCACTTCTTGATACTTCATACTTTCTGAGTATCTGCATGATGTTAGGTACGGTCTCCGGAACCTCACAGACCTCCGGGGATAAGTTGATGTTGATCCTCTTAAGTCCGTAGGCTCTCAGCTCCGGGATCCTTCTGCAGGCTTCCCGGAACACCCATCTGTCGATCTCAGCGATCCATCCTTCTTCTTCCGCTTTTGCTGCAAGCTGATCCATGTTGTAGTAATTGCCGTTTTTATCCTTCAGACGGAACAGGGCTTCCGCTCCCCAGATCCTCTTTTTCTCCACGTTGTAAAATGGCTGGAAAAAGCACTCCTTTTCCCCATGGAATGCCTTTTCGCCGATACAGCCATCCTCCTTCAACAGTTCCATGCCGTTCTCCTTATTTCTCATGTTGGTATTTTTCTTTTGTACGAAAGCTCCGGGCAGATTCCCGAATGGTCACTTTACCGATGACAGCCGGAACTGTGCGAGAACCTTCCCGGTAATCTCCCGCCTGCGGAATGCTCCAAGCTCCCTGCTGTCTTCTGACCTCGGACGGTTATCCCCCAGACAGAAGTAGCATCCTTCCGGTACGGTATAGGGCAAGGTGATCCAGTCATCCCTGTCCTGTTCCCCGAACAGGATTTCCGTTTCCGCTGCCCGTTCCCCATTTCTGGTCAGGTGTCCCAGGTCATCCAGATCGATCACATCTCCCGGCTTTCCTGCAATGCGCTTTACAATGTCCCGCTCCAGATCCTGCCTGTGGATGACCACCACATCTCCATAATCCGGCTCCCGAAAGAGCCGTCTCTGGTACAGAAACAGATCTCCATCCCGGTAAGCGGGGCGCATGGATCTGCCGTGTACCATGCCGATGCCAAACATCCAGTAGAGCAGTACAAGTACCACGCCCAGGTGTGCACCGATGATCAGAAGCTCCATCCTGCGCTGTTTTCGTTTCTGCAGTTTCCGTTTCTTAAACTCCAGTTCAAATTCCAGCTCAGTCATGCGGTACTCCTGCACTTTCCAAAGAGTCTGTCTGCACCCCGTTTTCCGGGTCAAAGTCCAGTATCACATTGATGATCTGCCGGAAGTCCTGTAACTTCCTCCGCAGCTGCTCTGCCCGATTGTTTACCCCTTCCGCTTCCTCTTCTGCCTGCGCAAGGATTTCTGCTTTCTCTGCCTCCAGCCCCTCCTGGAACTCTTTCTTTATCTGCTCCAGCTCCGCTTCTTTCTGCGACTCCATTTTTAACAGGACAGCTTCCCGTTCCTTCATCTGCTGTTCCCGCAGATGGTAAGCGGAAAGCTCGGTTTCCCGTTCAATGGCATTTTCCGAAATCCTGCTCAGCTTTTCTGCCAGCTCCTCATATTTCTTCTGCATGGTATTCTGCTGTTCCATCATCCGCTGGTTTTCCGATTCCAGGGAGTCCACCTTCATCAGAAGCTCTGCCATCTGCGTGGTCAGTGCTTCCTTTTCTTTCACCAGTCTCTGGTTCTTCTGGAGCAGGACACGGTGTTCTTCCCTCTTCTCTGTCTCCATCGACCGGATGAGCGTCTGCAGCAGTTCGCAGGTAGCTTCCTTGTCATAACCACGGAATGCTGTTTTCATCGAATCCAGCTGATCCATCAGGGTCTTTTCATTCACGGTCTCCACTGCTTCTTCCCCTGCCTGTACTCTGGCAGTCTTTCTGGTTTCCTCACTCATTCTGGTTTCCTTTCCGTTTTATCCTTAAGTATCTATTTTCATTCCTTACAGACAGCGTTCTGTCCTTTTGATAATGTTTCCATTCCTTGCATCCAGGATGATATCGTAAGAGGTCAGGTCGGCATACGCTTTCAGAAGGTACACCGGAATTCCTTCTTCATAGGAAAAAGCAGGAAAAACCCATAAATGGATCTTTTCTACCCGGGGTAACTCTCTGCCGGCAATCTGCATTGCCGCTTCTCTGCTGATCCTGTTCAGATGTTCCTTTCCTTCCATACGCATCATCACGTCTTTCGTTTTGTACTGAATTTCGTTACAAAATGTTTGCCCCCCCCCGAAAAAATCCGGGAAGGGGAACATTTTAAAGGAGAATTCTGTTACACAATTCTTTTACACACATTATTCATAACGGAGGGCTGTTACTGTGGACTGCCACTGAGCGAACGATCTGCTCCATGCAAAGACAAGCTGCCGAATATTGGGGACAAAATTGTATGCGGGCAATATTTCCGGTCAATACCACATAATCTGCATTATGTGGTAGAATCAGACAGGGATTGTCTTATGCAAAACGCCTTAAAAATACGTTTTATACAGTGAACGTATTGTGAAAATAGATCCTTTACGGATTCTGTATCAGATCTGCACAATTTTCTGCGAAAAAAGTCGAATTATATCATTGACATACAAATTTATTTTTGGTATATATGAATCGCAGAGAGAAATTATGGTACTTTTGGACAATGTTTCCAGGTAAGGAAACATACCATTATGTATAGACACAGCTTTTGGATACGATTCCTACCACATAATGCAGATTATGTGGTATTTTTGTTTTTCTGCCCCGATTTTTCTCACATCTGCTCTAATTCTTCTCTTATTCCGCTCTGATTCAGACCTGATCGGTAAGCTTATGTTACTAATCCCAGCACCTGCATCCGTCTTCCATGGTTCTTAACAGTGGTCATGGTATAGATCCTGGTCGTGTTGACATTGCTGTGTCCCAGTATATCCGCCAGGTAAAAAAGATCCTTCCATTTTTCCCAGAACACCCTGGCAAAAAGGTGGCGGAGGTTATGGGGGAATACCTTATCCGGACAGATTCCGGCTGCGGCACCGATGGCTTTCATCTGCGACCAGATATTACTGCGGTCCAGTGGATTCCCGAAGCGGCTGACGAACACACTTCCCTTACAGATCCCTTTTTTTCTGCAGTATTTGAGCAGCTTCTCCCTCAGCTCTTTCACCAGATACACCTGTCTTTTCTTTCCCTTGCAGGAAACCTCTGTTTTCCCGCTTTTCACAGCGGCTACGGTGATATATTTCAATTCACTGATCCGGATCCCGGTCGCTCCGATGGTCTCCATGATGAGTGCGGTCTGCTCCCGTCCCATCCGGTAAGCCTTTTCGATCAGCTTTTTGTATTCTGCCCTGCTCATTTCCTTTTCTGTGGAACGGAACATCTGCTTCTGTACCTTTACCGTCTTCACCCGGCTCTGCGTTTCTCCCATAAAGTCCAGAAATCCATTCAGGGCTACCAGCATGCTGTTTGCACTGCTCGTTTTGTAATGCTCCTGCAGCCATGCCTTGTAGGCGATCACTTTTTCCTTGGTAATGCTCCGGTTTTCTCCCATCCACTGCAGGAAGGTACGGATATCCCGCAGATATTTGTCAATGGTGGCGATGCTTTTTTCCCGATCCGCCAGATATCCCCTGTACTGCTTCAGTGTCTCTTCTCCGATTTCTGTCATTTTCACCAGTCTCCTTCCGTCCGGTTCTACCCGGGTCTTCCTGTCCACATTATGGTATACCGGATGGCGGATTCCTATCCTTTTTCCAGCAATAAAGAGTTCGCCTGCAGACTCTTTGCGTGCGAGCGGTGTTGCAAAGCAAAACAACCTGTACACTCCTTAGAGTGCACAGGTTGTTCCTGTCTGCGTTCTGTCATGCTGTTTTATTCCGGGGAATGGAGCGGGAAGATCCTGCTCACGGTGCCATCCAGACACACCTCTTCCCCACGGAAGCTAAGCGGTACCGGGTGGCTGCTCCTGTTATTGACGGTCAGCGCATTCTTCGTTACCTTGATATCCAGGGTGCTTTTCCGGTAACAGATGCGGAATTTCACGCTTTCCCACGTTTCGGGGAGACAGGGATCGATCCGCAGGGCATCTTCCTCGATCCGTACCCCGCAGAAGCCCTCTACCACACACTGCCAGATGCCGCCCATGCAGGCTGCATAGATTCCTGCCGGTGCATTCTCCCCATCGGAGCTTAAATCCACATCGCAGCACTGGCAAAACAGTTCATAGGCTTCCTGTGTCCTTCCCAGGGAAGCTGCCATCAGGGAATGGGTGGCAAAGCTGTAGGATGCTTCATGGAGCGTGTGTTTTTCATAAAACTCGTAGTTTTTCTCCCGTACCTGCCTGCGCTGTGTCCCACCGGCTTCTTCCGGAAGTTCCGGGAACAGCTGCAATAGCAGGACGAGGTCTGCCTGTTTATGCACCCGTAAGCTCTCAAGCTCCATAACGGTATGTTCCTTCCGTATTTCGGCGGCTGCGTTTTTTCCAAAGCTCTTGTAGTAGCTAAGATCCATCTCCTGCAGCTTCCCGTAACCGGCAAACTGGGGAAGGATGCCATCCTTTCCCACAGGCGGCAGATATATTCCTTCCGCCGCCCTGCGGATCTTTGGCAGCATCTCACAGATCTCCCAGCGGTTATTCAGCTCTTCCAGATATTCCGGATCCTCTTTTTCCAGTCTTTCTGCGATCTGCACCGCCAGGCGGAGGTTATTCCGTGCCATGTAGTTGGTATAGGTATTGTCCGTCAACCGCTGTTTGTACTCATCCGGTCCGATCACATCACGGATATGGCATACCCTGCCATCCTCGTCCCATTCCACACGGTCTGCCCAGAATACTGCAGTAGCCAGAAGGATCTCATCGCCCCACTGCTTCATGAACTCTTCATCACCGGTAGCCTGATAATATTTCCATACGGCATGGCTGATATCTGCTGAGATATGCAGTTCCTTTTTCCCTGTATAGATGGCGGTTCTCTCCCCTGTCTGCGGATCTGCCATGCCTCTTTCCGGGGTGGTCTCCCCATACTCCGGTCTGGCAGCCTCCCAGGGATACATGGCTCCCTTATATCCGTTTCGGTATGCCTTGGTCTTCGCTCCCTGTAAGCCCCTGCCACGGTAGATGAGCAGACGCTTTGCCTCCGCAGGTTCTGATATCCTCTCCGGATGAGGCTGCTGGATGCATGGTGTGCCGTCTGTCTCCCGACACGCAGGTAATCACCGACCTGGGTGATGGTCCTTGGGTGGCTCCCTTTTCCTACGGCGGACAAAAACCGCATATCCGAGCTGTTTAAGTCTGCATACCGGTCATTGACCGCAATACGGTCTTCCATCTCGATAAAGTTATAGAATAAATCTGTTAACTGCTCATTGATAATCTTTGTACGCAACTACTTCCCCTGTCTGTCTTAACGGACCTTCTCAGCATCCCACTCCATTACGGATCCGGTCGCTGCATCAATCGTGAATTCGTATTCCGTTCCACCGTAGATGATCTTTCCTTCATATTCCGGGTGTCCGTCTTCATAATCAAGCTTCCATTCGTAGAGATTCTTGTCTGTTGCACCGCTTACACGGTCAAGGGCTGTTTTCTTTGCATCTGCCTCACTGACCGTAACGTTCCTGCTGTCTGCTCCCATCGTTTTTTCTTCATATGCGGAGCTGATGATCTCTCCGGTGTCTGTCGCAATCTCATAGTCATACTTGGCACCGCCTGCATACCATTCAATGTCATATACCTGACGTCCGTCTTCATAATCAAGCTTTGACTTGGTGATCGTTGCATCCGCTGCCTTCACTCCGGCATGCTCCAGTGCGATCTTCTGTGCTGCTGCTTCATCCACGGTTCCGGTACCTGTTGCATTCTGTGCCGGTGCAGCGGCTGAGGTCTGTGCCTGGGCTGAGGCTGAACCTGAGGTCTGTGCCGGAGCCGAGGCAGCGGGGTCCGCCGTTTCCGTCTGCGTCCCGGAAGTCTGTGCATTCTGTTCCTGGCTGCTCATTTCCATGACAGCTCCTGTCTCTGCATTGATCGTGTAGGCGTAGGCATACTCTCCGGAAGTAAATTCCACCTTATAGCAGGCCACTCCCGCCACCTCACTTAAGGTCGTGGCTGAAATGTCTGCATCTGCCGCTTCAATATCCGCTGCTTTTAACGCCGCTTCCTGTGCCTCCTCCATAGGGATCATCTGTGTCTGCTCCTTCGTCTGCTCCTGGCTGCTTTGCTGCGGAATACTTGCCGCTGCATTATCTCTGCATCCGGTCAGGGTCATTGCAAGTGCAAATGCCGCTCCGGTAAAAATCCATTTCTTTCTCATACTCTTTCTTATCCTTCCTATCAGATTGGAATGAGTAAAGTGTAGCCGATATCCTGCCAGATTACAAGTGAAATTTTTGTGTACAGGGTATATTTGTAAAAATCTAACAAATATAGTAACACTTGCAATACCGTAAATTGCGCCGCCCATGCCTCTTTTTACAGATTCCCTGATTGTCTCCATTTTGTATAACAAAAGGCAGCCCACTATGGACTACCCTGATGAAAATAAAAAGCAGCAAATTCCGGCAATCCACTCCTTACTATGTATTATCCTTCAACCCATAACACTGGTATAGCATTTCTGTCATTTTCTTCTTATCTGTTCCCCTTATACCCAAGGACTTTAAATCCACTGTTTCATCAGCTATTTCAGATAAGAACTTTTTCATATCCTCTGCTATTTCCGGACTGAGGACTTGCCTTGTATTGGCTGTGATTAACTGTGCTAATCGGAACACATCGTTTTTATGTTTCTTTATGTTTTGCTATCGACCTGCTCTCCATTCAACTTGCGTTCCTTTAAATCCAGCCATGCTTTCGTCTTAAATGGAATCAGGCAAGTCGGACTTAATACCGGAATGCCATCAACCATCATTTGTCCGGTTTTTAACAATTCATAATATGCTTCATTTAAAAGGATTGCCGACAAACTGGATATTTCATCATCTATCGGAAGCGGAGTGAGAACTGCATCATCTTCCAATATAATAAAATCCGGATTTCTGGAAAATATTTCTATCATATATGGATATTCTTTACTTTTCGGAGATGTGAAACGATAAAACTGTGCATTTCCAGTGCTTTTATTCAAATGCTCATATCCTGCTTCTTTGACATACTCCCAAAACTGCCTGCCAAACTCCGCTGTTATGGATTCAACAATCAATACAATATCTACATCTTTTGTAGCACGAAATGGTAATTCTTCGTTTTCCATAATCAAATCACACGCTGTCCCACCGATGATGACATATTGATTTTCAAAACCTTGAAATCTTTCCTTAAGTTTTGTAAATCCACTGACCATTACTCATGCAACCTTCTTTCCTGCAATTCATCTACTGCTTCTTCAATTCTTTCATCATTTGTATTTGTAAAAGATAAAACAAGTGAAATATCATCAGCACTGTTATCCTCTGAAAATTGTTTTGGGTTGTATGCCCATAATTCAAGGCTGACCTGTTTATCCGGGTCTATCAATTCATCAGTCAGCAAGGCTTTATCATAATCTTTCTCACTAATTGCATAGGTAACAACTCGGCTTGGATTTAGCATTGTTTTTTTAGAAAGTGCTGTTTCCCCTGCAAAGACCATATTTTCTGTAACTTGCGTCTTATCTATATATCCTGTTTTTCGAACAGGAGTCGTCAAATATACTTTTGCTTTTTCAAATAATTCATCTCGCTTATATTTTGACTCAATAAACTTATTGACACCGTCTTTTGCTACAAGAAACAAATCTGTCGTTTCCAACTGCTTCACTGCTCTGGTCAAGGTCATTGCTGTAAACGGAAGCACTTTTCCGGCTTCTGAAGTATACAATCGTTTTTTCTTACTGTACAGATAAAATAAAAACAACTGCTGCGTGGAGTAAACAAACTTACCCGTCAGCTTTTGGGGTTCTTTTTCATCAGAAAGCATTGTCCCAATGAAAGGAAGAAAGACCTGCTTATCAGTAATAAATGGTATATTATTTTCTATAAGGCTTTTTCTTCGATAATTTGATACCGTTGTAAGTTCAAATACGACTGGCACATTATCAATCTGCTGTATTTTTACAATTTGTTTTTTCAATGCCGGAAGTGTGGCAAGTTCTTCTGTTGGAGCAAGCATTATACAGCGTCTGTTTCCAATATATGCTGTATGAAAATCATAACTCCCTGCAATATAAACAGGCAAAGAATCCTGATGATTCCATGCTTCATATTTTATAGAAATCCCGAATACGCTTGTAAGCATATTTCTCATTCTCCTTTTAACTTAATTTATTTCATTTTAACTTAGTATTTGTTAAAATCAAGTTTTTAAGTTATTATTAGTTTTCAATAAAGGACCGTTATTTTACATCTGCATATGTAAATAACAGTCCTCATCTTCTTTTTATATTATAACTGATTAAAGCTCTTCTCCGTTCGTCCGGATCACATTCTGATACCAGCCAAAGGATTTCTTCTTATATCTCTTACCACTTCCGGTTCCATCATCATTCTTATCAACATAGATAAAACCATAACGTTTTTTCATTTCACCAGTAGTAAATGAAACACAGTCAATACATCCCCAAGGGGTATAACCAATTAAATCAATCCCGTCAAGTTCAACAGCTTTTTTCATTTCTTTAATATGAGCTTTTAAATAGTTGATGCGATAGTCATCGTTAATCTCGCCATTGGCAGCAAGTTCATCTTTTGCGCCGAGGCCGTTTTCCACCAGAAACAGCGGCTTCTGAGA
>OGEZ01000248.1_pt1 | contig 56955 bp, 53 predicted proteins | sample 1570831 | NCBI WGS metagenome assembly OGEZ01 (sample SAMEA2582059, study PRJEB24529) | metagenome | biome: Human gut stool | place: China | collected 2011
GTGTAAAAGGTGCATTTCTTCGAATGCTTACATAAAAAGAGGGTGTGTCAAAACAAAATCTGGTTGATTTGTGTTCCGACACACCCTCTTATGGTATCTGTTTCCTGTTCCGGGGCTTTCATCAAAGCCGGCCAGGGTCAGCCGAACAGCTTCTTGAAGAAACCTTTCTTTCCTTTCGCTTCATGTTCGTAATCCTTTTCTCCCAGCTTTTCTTCAAGAGCGTCCGCCACAAGATCCGCAATCTTGATCTTGTAGTGTATGATCCGGTAGATGCTGCCCCAGTCGAGCATTCCCCCCAGGTTTCTGTCGTCGATAAAAATGTCCGCCTTCAGTTTCCTTGAGAAGTGCTGGTGGTTCTCCCGTTCTTCTTCATAATTTGCATTCACGGCATAGAATTCCACCCCGCGTTCCCTGCAGAAAGCCACAGCCTCGTCCAGCAGTTTGCCTTCCCTGACGCTCCACAGCACCAGCCGGTGCCCTTCCTTCTGCAGCATTCTCAGTGTTTCGAAGGCAAAAGGAAGTTCCCGGCCGATTTCCGGGTAGCGGTGTTCCACGAGAGTTCCGTCAAAATCAACAGCTATCAGCATGGTTTTGTAATTTCAGATTCAACAGTTTTTTCTACGTTCTCTCAGAAGCGGTAGCTGACTCCGACGCTTCCGCTCAGCACACCCGACAGCTTCTTTGAAGTGTACACACGTGCCGAGGGAGTGATTTTTCCCTTATACCCTCTGGCGCACTCTTCGAGGAAGATACTCCATTCGTCAGAAATCCGGAAGCTTTCCTGCAGTCCAGCCTCAAATCCGAAGTAGTTGTTCTTCAGCAGTTCGTGGTGCGTGTAGGCGATACCGGCAAATGCATTCAGCGTGAATATCCTGCTTTCGTTGTAATTGCCTATCAGGTTGGTCACGTCAAGCATGTAGTCTGCGCCAATCGAGAACGGATACGTTCCTCCTCCGATATACGGATAGCGTCCCACTTCCATATATGCCCTTACAGCCGATATGGGCGTATATTTGCGTCCGTATCCGATTGTAGCCTGCTGGCCCACCAGCGAGAAGAAGCTTTGTCCCTTGATGTTGGTGGTGCGCATCGGGAAATTGCCCCCTACGCTTGCATACACAAAGTTATAAGGCTTGAACACGCCCCTTCTTGAATCGAAGTCCGCCTTTCTTCTGCGGTACTGCACACCGAACATGACGCCTAAATTCTGCATGTGGCGGTCCTGGGTTATTCCGCTCTTGTACGGCTGCGTATACTGGCTCCGGCTGTAGCGTGCTTCTCCGAACACGCCGATCTGCTCGTTGACGAAATATACAAGCTGTGCTGCGGCCGTCGGGCTGTGGAACATGCGGATCTTTTTCGAGTACATTGCGCTGCGGTGTCCCAGTGCCCCCAGTTCGTAACCTGCCGAGAGGTTCACTTCCAGTTTCGGGTCGGTCAGCGTGGGCTTGAACAGCGTGTTCAGGTTGACCATCGCTTCTATGCGTCCGCCCATGTAAACTTCTTCACTCTTGTTCTGTTCGGGGTTGAATGTATAGTGGAATCCTCCGAACATCGTTCCGCGGATACCTAGCGGCATGAACCACTTTCCCAGAGAGAGCGAGGCGGCCGGTCCCAGCATCTGCAGTCCGGGCAGGTTGTCGCGCACGTTCTTGACGAAGTCCGCCTGTGTGCCTATGCCAGCTTCGATGAACAAGTTATCCCCGGCATCTTCCGACTTGGGCTTGACAGGCAGATCCGTAAACCGGTAGGTGATGCCGGTAACCACTCCGTAGGCCAGGTCGTAACGCTTGTTGCAGGTATATCCGTCAATTCCGTCGGTATAAAGATACATCTTCGGCTCCACGAACCAGTCCCAGTTCTTCGACAGGTGGTACGTGGCTTGAAGTCCGGCATGAAGCGACCCCGAGATCTTTGCGTCCTTTCCGTCGCGTTTGCTGGCATAGCCGCCGATACCCAGCACGGTATACAGGTTCATGTGCGCTCCGCTCCGGTATCCTCCGATGTAGTCAGACAGGTTGAACAGGTGGTCGATTTCGATGCCCCCCTGTTTGAATTCATCGTTGAATCCCCCCAGCAGGGTCACCCGGTAAGTATTGAACGGAGTGAAGTCTTTCGACAGGCTGATGCTTCCGTTGTAGTAGAGCGGAAGTCCTGCTCCGGCTCCTCTCAGCTTCTGTATTCCGGCACCTGCCGAAAGCGAGAAGTTTTTCCCGGGCATGTCGTTCCCCACCTTTTTCCCTTGCGGGATATAGCGCTTCTGCAGGGTATAGTCAAGTGCGTTGAAATATCTTTCCGTACTGTCCTTGCGCAGTTTCACTGCCTGTGCGTGCGAGTCTTCAGGCTGTAAGGCACATATGCAGGCGCATAGGACGGGTATAATATATTTAGGTTTCATAGTTTAATCTTATTTGTTTGTTAGTTATACAAATCCAATGCGATCTCTACGGTATCGTCGTCAAATTCACCGTCGTTCTGTGCGATGGATATGAACTTTTTGTCACGCTTGAAGCATTCCGAGAGCATAAACGCAGTGTCATTGATGCTCAAGTCGCCCTTTCTCGCAGAGATGACGGCCTTGAAGTACCAGGTCAGCGCATCTTCCTGCGGCAGCAGTTCAATCTGTTTCAGAGCCTCTGCATCTCCTTCCGGCGATTCGAGCGCCAAATACATCACTACGGCATTCTGCGGCGAAGAGTTCTTTATGGTGTTGAATGTCTTTTCCGCGCGTGCCTTTTCTTCGGGAGTAGCTCCTCCGCGGAAATATCCTCCGATGGCCCATGCGTAAGCCTTCAGCATGTCATACTTCTCGTCCTCCGGAAGCATCTTGGCCAATATGCTTGCGTTGGTGAAGTCGCCCTTGTTGACATACATGCACAGCTGGTTGTTCACAATCGGCGACGGGTTGATGATTTCAACGCGCTGGTTGTCATCGCTTGTGCGCTTGTAGTCGGTGGTGTAGATTGCGCGGTCAATCAGCGGATCCAGAATCTCCGTGTCTGAAATTCCGTCTTCCAGGCACATGACAGCCAGATTGTTTGCCGCCAATGCCCACGGCTTTCCTCTTTCGGCAAGCGACGTTTCGTAAGCCTTGCGGTAGATTGCTTTCAGCTGCTCCCTGTCTTTCAGCAGCATGAACAGCCGCCAGTATTCATAGCGCGTATACGTTCCGTCTGCCCCTTCCTTTTTGTAGAGAGCCATGATTTCCTCGTCGTTCGGCTCGCGGTAGATTTCGTATATGCAGTTGTAGTTTACCTTGCGCAGTTCTTCGAGATATGTTGTGATTACGGATTTGTAGAACGGCAGCTTTTTCAAGGCGATACCCTGCTGGTTCGCGTCTTTGTATCTGGCGAGCACTTCCTTCACCTGAGCCGCTTCGCCCGTTTTTCCGTCACGTTCAAGCAGCGTTACGATGTCCGACCACGGAGCGACTGTTGCCTGCGGATTGCGGTATACGCGTTCTAGAATCTGGCGGGGCAGGATAGAAGTTATTTCGTTTTCGATGCGTTTCATACGTCTTTCCGCCAGAGCCAGGTTCGAGTAGTAGTTTCCGTCCGGCGATGAAGTACCAGTAACGTGGAACTCTTTCAGGATTGCGCCCGGCGACTCTGCGATTTCCTTCAGCCTGTTTCTCAGCATGTCAAGGCTTCTTTTGTTCTCCTCGTTCTGCACAAGCTTGTCCGAATTGATTTCAAACGTCAGCAGGATCTTGTCCGACGTGTTGCGCTTCTGTATTTGCGGACGCTCCTTGTAGTCCATCGGGTCCATTTTCTGGTACAGCATGTTGTACTGGAGGAACTTTAGCGGCCGTTTTGCCTTGCAGGTGTTCACCTCGTATGTGCGGTAAGTGATGGCCGAATAGTCCTCGATGCTGATCGTTGCGTAGCAGTTGTAGCTGTGGGTTGCGTCCGGCACCACAACGGTGTCGCGCCAGTGGATGGTCATCGGGTCGCTCGAGAGATACTGGTCCTTGATGATGTACGGGTTCAGCGGGTCACGGCTCATGTCATACCCCTTTTTGCGGAGCTGTGTCACGGCATATTCTTTTCCGTCGTACACCAGCGGACGCGGGAGCACCACCGTGTCATTCAGCATACAGTCCACCACATACGGCTGGATGATGAGCCTCGAATAGCGGTTTCCCGTGTGCGACGGGATGTTGAACGTGGTGTAAGGTATATACTGGTTGCCGAACATGATCGGAGCCTGCGGTTCGGGTGCCATTTCCGTGCGTATGCCCGTCACGGTCACTTCACTGAGGTGAAGTCCGTCGTTGATTTCCACGTCTATTTTCATGCGGTGGTCCACTTCCTTGAATACAGCCGTGCTCAGTCCGGCCTTGAAGATCAGGGCGCCGTTGTCGGGTACCATGATTTCGTAGTATCCGTTGTTGTCGGTCGTAGTCTTTGCGTTCTTGTCGAGATGGAACATGATCAGCCTGTCGGGGTCGTTCGGATCCGAGTCGAGCGCCTTCTTTATGTCTTTTCCTTCAGCCACGGTCTTGGCCGCATACACCTGGACTGCGATGTCGGAAAACGGTATTTTCTTTCTTCCGGCGATGTTGTAGACGATACCTGTCACTTTGGTCATCTTCTGGGCTGCAGCCGGAAGCGCGCACCCCAGCAGGCACGTTATGAGGAGAATTCCTGTTTTAAAGTAAGTTTTCATGCTTCATTTCATTTAAATATGTACGTACATGTGATTCCCAGTCCCATCGGCATCACTTTCATGCCGGTGGAATTGTAGTTGTCCGGGGCAGGAGTCCCTTCCTCGTATTTCTGTTCTCTGAACCACATCAGCGAGATGCCTGCGCTGAATTCCAGGTTGAACCGTTTGGTGAGCGGCAGTGCATATCCGTATACAAGCCCCGGTCCTGCGGCGTCGCCGAAGTGGCGTTTCCCGGAGAATGTGGCGTTGTATCTCATGCCCTGCAGTCCCAGGGCGATGAAGCTCTGTGCAAGCGGCCGTCCGCTTATCCAGTACCTCGCCTGTATGTCAACACCCTTGATGCTGCAGTCGAGCGGATTCTGGTCGACCGAATAGAATGCACCCGCCATTACGCTGGTCTTTTCGGAAGTGACCAGTTCGAACGAAAGGTTGGGGGTCAGGTTTCCCCACAGGAGTGCATTTGTCTTTGCCGCAATCAGCTGTGCGTGCATGTGAGATACAGCGCATGCCAGCAGCATTGTCATTGCGGCTTTTTGAATTGTCCTCTGGTTAAATAGCTTTAGCATATCCGTTAATATTTAGTTTTCGTTTTAGTATATTTATATTTGATCGAATTGAAGCGGTAAACGATGCCTACCCTGATTTCCGTGGGAAGGGGATAGGGAAGGATGTGCCTTCCTTTTTGCTCCGTGAGCACCGTCTTTCCGTCCGCGAACCTGTATTTGCCGTATTCGGCGTAAAGCATTCCGATGCTCAGTCCCAGATCAAGGTCGAGCCCTCCCTGCTTGCACTGGTATAGCGGCACTTCCCATCCGCCGGTGACTCCCGCCTGAAACAGGTCGCCGGCCACTCCCTTGTTCCACATCAGGTTGAACTTCGTGTATCCGGCATAGATTCCCCAGTAGTACGTCCGCCAGAATTTCGGCATACGTTTCTGTCCGGGGCGGATCTGGAGCGACGGCTTTATGTGCTTCCGCGCCTCGATGCGGTAATCGTTGATTCTCTGCTGGATTTTCTGGTCGAAATTGACGTCTGTATTTCCGTTCCATGTGGCGGATATGCCCAGTGTCCACTTGTTGTATACAGAGCTGGATAGGTCATATTCCACTCCAATGTTAGGCATTAGCCCCACCCAGTTTACGGCATTTGATCTGAATGCCCACCTTTCTTTGAACGGAATCGTCTGTTTCTGACTTTTTTCTCTTGCGGCTTGTGCTGTGGCTACCTGAAAACAGCAAACTAATATCAGTAATCTTGTAAAAACTCTCCTAAAAAACATTAACTTGTCTTTTTATTTTATGGTCTGTGTTGCATATTAGAAATTGTATGTCATGCCAACTGTCAGCGTGAGCGTTCCTTCTCCGCTTCTGCCGCCGGCCAGTCCGTCCAGCTTGTCGCCCACGATGCTCCCTTTGCCCTCAATGTTCAGGCAGAGATGCTCGTTCATGCGGAAGCTGTTGAGCAGTCCGATGGTCAGTGTCGGAACGGCGTCCGCATTGTGGCGTGCCGCTCTTCTGGCCACACCTATACCCATGAACGGGATGGCGCTGTACAGGCGTTCTTCGTCCGCTCCGACAGCCAGTTCCGAGAGGTTCAGCATGGCGTCAACATGTGCGTGGCCGTAGTTCCACGATTCTTTCTTTCCGGATTTTGTGCCTCCCACTGCGTGCAGCGCATTGAGCTGCAGTCGCACTGCGATGGCGGGGGCTATCCATTTTCCTACGGCAATTTCGCCGCCGGCTCCGAAGCGTTCCCCGAAGCTGATCTGGCTGTCGTAGTCGCCCACATAGCCGTGTATTCCCACGCCTCCCATGAGAAACCATTTCTCATTTTTTGGGAAAGCGTCCCATTTTCCCTGTGCAAATGCCGCAGAGCCGGCAAAAAGCAGCAGCAGTATCAAACATATTGGCTTGAAAGTTCTTGTCGTTTTCATTTTTTATGTATAAGTTTTGATTAGTAAGCGTTCTTTTCCCCATGGATTGCGTTCGCAATCGTTCTGTAGATGATGAACAGGTCAAGGCCGAAACTCCAGTGCTCGATATACCAGATATCGCCGAGTATGCGTCCTTCCATGTCTTTCAGATCCTTGGTTTCGCCCCTGTAGCCCGTCACCTGGCTCCATCCCGTGATTCCCGGCTTCACGAAGTGGCGCACCATGTATTTGTTGATCAGTTTCGAATATTCTTCCGTGTGTTTCAGCATGTGCGGACGCGGTCCCACCACGCTCATGTCGCCTTTCAGCACATTGATGAACTGCGGCAGCTCGTCGATGTTCGTTTTCCGCATGATGTTTCCCCATTTTGTCTTTCTCGGGTCGTTCTTTGTGGCCTGCAGCGTGTCGGCCTGCGCGTTCACCTTCATGCTTCTGAACTTGTAGCAGTAGAATTCCTCATCGTTGAGCCCGTTCCGTTTCTGCTTGAAGAAGATCGGTCCCGGCATGGTTATTTTCGTTACGATTGCCACGACGATGAAGATGATGGGGAAGAGCGTGCAGAGGAACAGCAGCGAGAACACGATGTCGAACGTCCGTTTCAGCACCTTGTTTCCGAAGCGGCTCAGCGGATCTCTCCGCAGGCTGAGGTAGGGCACGTTGCCTACCATGTTGAAGTACATGCGGTGGTGCAGGTAGTTGTATACGTTCGGCACGCTGTAGAAGTGAACCACGTGGTTTTCGCAGTAGTCGATGATTGATTTTATCAGCTGTCCGTTCTTCGAGGGAAGGCAGCAGTACAGATAGTGCGTGTTTTCATTCTCTTTCAGGTAGTCGATCACATTTTCCGGCGTTCCCAGGTATTTGCAGTCCCGCGGGAAATCCTCGTTCGGTTTGAAGTCGAAATAACCCTGCACCCTGAATCCCGTATAGTCCTGGTCCGTCAGTTCGTGGTAGAGGTCCTGCATGTTCTGTGTGCTTCCCACGAGCACCACATACCTCAAATTTCCTCCCCGCTGCCTGTAGCTCTTGACGAATCTGCGGAGCGACAGCCGGAACAGCGCCATGATTATGAAAAGGATGATCAGATAAGTGAAGTAGAAAAGCGACCATGCATCCAGGAACTTCCCCATGTGCAGAATCAGTCCCGCAAGGATTCCGAATCCGACAATGTTCTTGAATACCTTCGTAATGATTTGGTAAGCATAAACTTTTCGCTTGTAGAGCACAACTCCCACCTGGATTGCGGCGATGAAATAGCAGAGCACGATTATCAGCAGGCTCTGCATCATCGGTGCATTCATTGTCTTGTTCCAGGGATTGTTTTCCGTCAGACAGCAGTAGAGATAATAAACCGCTCCTGCAACAACAGTTTCGCAGCATACAACAAACAGGTTTACCCACTGGTTGTAAGAATCATAGTTTTTTCTTTCCAGCATATCTAAAAAACTCTCTTTTGTTTACCGGCGCAAATAAACGCTTTTTTTTATGAAAGTGTTTAAAAATCGGAGTCCGAAAACGTATTTTTAATAATATTTACCACATGAGGTTTCAACCCTGTGACAAAAAGCTTGTACAGGGAAGCCTGTGGTAAATACGTTTTTTAAAATTACAGGTTCAGAATCTCGCGGATTCGGAGTTGTATTTCATCAATGGAAGACAGGTTGCCTTCCTCATCCGTACAGCTCACTGCGCTGAAGTCCTTTTCTTCAGCCAGCAGCTTGCGGTACATCTCCAGTACATTTCTTTGAAAAGCCAGCGAACTTTCGTGTATGTCCTTCCGGCCGTTCAGATAGTCCCGGTCACTCCCCTCACGTTCCGATGTCAGCGAGCGTTCGATAAAGCTGAAAGGCATGTCAAGAAAAAGTGTGCGGTCGGGGCGGGGCAGGGCGTTGTGTCCGAATTCATATGCCAGAATCCAGTCCTTCAGTTCCCTTTTCTTCTCTTCCGCCTTCAGTTTGGCGCACTGGAAAGCCACATTCGAATATACATACCGGTCGGCCAGCACGCAGTATCCTTTGTCCAGCCATTCCCGGATGATGCCTATATGCTCCAGGCGGTCGTTGGCGAAAAGCAGCGCCACCAGTTTGGGGTGCACCTCTTCCAGCGAGCCGAACTCCCCTCTGAGAAATTCAGCCGTCAGATTTCCGTATACGCCCTGGTTGAGCATCGGAAAGTGGATGAAGCGGTGCGCCGTTCCGTCCGCCTCCAGCTTTTGCTGAAGCAGACGCACCTGTGTGGACTTTCCGCATCCGTCCAGTCCTTCTATGACAATAAATTTACCTTTCATTCTTTCGGATATGTTAGCAGATGAAGAGAGGGTGTCAAAGCAGCGGATGGCCGTCAAAAAGCAAGGTCATTCTTTTTTGGCACCGCCTCTCCGTTTGTTCGCTTCACGCAGCGGCCTGCCGTCACGCGGTCTGGTGGTTGATGCAAATCCCCTTCAGGTACCATTCGTACAGGCGGTGGATACCTTCGTCGATTTCAATCTTGTGGTGCCATCCCAGGTTGTGCAGCTTCGTCACGTCGGTCAGCTTCCGCATGGTTCCGTCCGGTTTCGAAGCGTCCCAGCGCAGTTCGCCCTTGAAGTTGATTTCCTTCATGATTTTTTCTGCCACTTCCTTGATCGACAGCTCCTTGCCCGTGCCCACGTTGATGTGGCAGTTGCGGATTTCCTTGTCGCCTTCCTTATAGGTATCCTTGAAGTCCACATTCAGCAGCACATGTACGCTTGCGTCAGCCATTTCTTCGCTCCACAGGAACTCGCGCAGCGGCTTTCCGGTTCCCCACAGGGTCACGGCTTCCGGCGTGATTCCGTATTTGGCCAGCTTGTCCAGAATTTCCTGTTCCGAGTTGCTTCCGTTTACGCCTTCCACCGGACGCAGGTTGATGTCCTTGCGCACAGCCTCCCAGTCGCCTTCGTTCAGGCACTTGGCCAGGTGGATCTTGCGTATCATTGCCGGCAGCACATGGCTGTTTTCCAGATGGAAATTGTCGTTCGGCCCGTACAGGTTTGTCGGCATTACGGCGATGTAGTTTGTGCCGTACTGCAGGTTGAAGCTTTCGCACATCTTCAGTCCCGCTATTTTTGCGATTGCGTACGGCTCGTTCGTATATTCCAGCGGCGAAGTGAGCAGCACTTCCTCCTTCATCGGCTGCGGAGCCTCGCGCGGATAGATGCACGTGCTTCCCAGGAAGAGCAGCTTCTTCACTCCGTGGCGGAAGCTTTCTCCTATCACGTTCTGCTGGATCTGCAGGTTCTGATAGATGAAGTCTGCCCGGTATTGCAGGTTTGCCATGATGCCTCCCACATGCGCTGCGGCCAGCACCACCGCTTCCGGCTGTTCTTCATCGAAAAAATTCTTCACGGCAACCGGGTCCAGCAGGTCCAGTTCCTTGTGCGACCGTCCTACCAGATTCGTATATCCCCGTTGCTGCAGGTTGTTCCAGATGGCAGATCCCACCAGTCCGTGGTGTCCCGCCACAAATATTTTTGTAGATTTGTCCATGTCCAGTTGATATTTGGCAGTTGGCAGCCGGCAGTTGGCAGTTTAGCTCTCATGTGCTGCCAACTGTCAGCTTTCATTTATTTAACGATTCCCTTCTCCAGGTATTCGGCCAGGTTGGTGCGCACTTTCTCGCTTGCACGTTCTACGGCCACTTTTGCCATGTCGGCGTCCACCATGATTTTCACCAGTTCTTCAAAGCTTGTCTTTCCCGGATCCCATCCCAGTTCGGCTTTCGCCTTGGTCGGGTCACCCCAGAGGTTCACCACGTCTGTCGGGCGGTAGAAGTCTTCCGACACTTCCACAAGCACCTTGCCCGTAGCCTTGTCGTATCCCTTTTCTTCCAGCCCTTCGCCCTTGAACTCCAGTTCGATGCCTGCATACTTGAATGCCAGGTAGCAGAACTCGCGTACCGAATGCTGCACGCCCGTAGCGATTACGAAATCTTCCGGAGTGTCATGCTGCAGGATCAGCCACATGCATTCCACATAATCCTTTGCGTATCCCCAGTCACGCAGCGACGAGAGGTTGCCCAGATAAAGCTTGTCCTGCTTTCCCTGCGCGATGCGTGCGGCCGCCAGCGTGATCTTTCTTGTCACGAAGGTTTCTCCGCGGCGTTCCGACTCGTGGTTGAACAGGATACCCGAGCAGCAGAACATGTTGTACGCCTCGCGGTATTCTTTCACAATCCAGTAGCCGTACAGTTTAGCCACAGCATACGGGCTGTACGGATGGAACGGTGTGTTTTCGTTCTGCGGAACTTCTTCCACCTTGCCGTAAAGCTCTGATGTGGAAGCCTGGTAGATTCGGCATGAATCTGTCAGTCCGCACTGGCGCACAGCCTCCAGCACACGCAGCACGCCCGTAGCGTCTACGTCGGCTGTAAATTCCGGCGAGTCGAAGCTCACCTGCACGTGGCTTTGTGCTGCCAGGTTGTAGATTTCCGTCGGTTTCACTTTGTTTACTACTTGGATAATGCTCATCGAATCCCCCAGGTCCGCATAGTGCAGGTGAAAATGCGGAGTGCCTTCCAGATGAGCGATGCGTTCACGATAGTCTACCGAAGAACGGCGGATCGTACCGTGCACTTCATATCCTTTCCCCAACAAAAATTCAGCCAGGAACGAACCGTCCTGTCCGGTAATACCGGTGATCAATGCTACTTTTCTCATGTGTAAATTAATTATGTAAAAAACTTGAAATCCAAATTTTGTGCAAATATATTGATTTTAGGGCAATCAATGTATATAATCAATGTTTTTTTAGGCTGTTTATAGCCTTTTCATCATCAGCTTCCCCACATTCCACAGAAACAGCGTGTTTCCGATGATGTACCGTTTCCACATCCGTTTCGGCTCTTTCAGCAGCCGGTACAGCCATTCCAGGCTGTGTTTCTGCCACCATTCCGGCGCCCTTTCCACCGTGCCGGCAAAGAAGTCGAACACGGCTCCGATAGTTCCTGTATGGCAGCGGATTTTCAGCTCGTCCCAGTGCGTGTAGGTCCATTTCTCCTGCTTCGGTGCCGTCATGCCTATCCACAGCAGATCCGGATCCGCCCTGTTTATGGCCTCGATGATGGCGCGGTTGTCCTCTTCGCTGAATTCCGGCTTGTAGGGTGGGGAATAGGTTTCCACCGTAATGTTCGGATACACGGTTTTTGTCCGTTCCTTTATCAGTCCCAGCACCTTTTCGCTGCTGCCCATGAAGAAACATTTTCCCCCCTTCCTGTTCAGCCGCTCCATCTCCATGACAAACAAGTCCCATCCGGCGATGCGTTCTTTCGGCTGGCTTTTCGCTTTCAGCCACCTGCATGCCATCACGATGCTTGCCCCGTCCGGAATCAGTGCATCTCCCCGTTGCAGCGCTTCCGCGAAAAGCTTGTCCTTCAGAGCTGTGTTATACGAATGCGCGTTGATCGTGTTTATCAGCTTCTTCCCTTCCGGGATAGCCTCCAGCTCTCTTTTCGATTCGATGAGTCGTAACTCATTCAGTTTGATGTCCATGTTTTATGATGTTAGATTACATTTCCGTTGCGATTCCTATAGTCATCACTTCCACTTCCGATACAGCCTCCAGCGTATGGAACGTTCCTTTTCTGATCTGCACGAAATCCCCCTCGTGACAGGCTGTCCGTTCCCCGTCGATTGTCAGTGCCGCTTCCCCGTGCAGGAAGAAAAAATACTCCTCCATTGTCGCATGGCTGTGTCCGTTTGCCGTTTCCCCCGCGTGCAGTGTTGTCACTGCAATCTGCGTTACAGCCGTTTCCGTTTCGCCGGCCGACAGCAGCACCCGCTTTTCGCCTACCCCGTGCGAAGTGAGCCGGGGAAGTATGTCTTTCAGATGTTTGAGCATAATTCATTGAACTTGTGTTTCTATCACCACAGAGGCACACAGAGCTTTTAATTGTTTCCTTTGTGTACTCTGTGGTGGATGTCGGTTAATTTGTATGCGTATTACGAAATTAGTTGAAGTCCGTTGAAGATTCTTGTTTATGCTATTCATCGCTGAATGAAATTTCAATGTCAAACATACTGTCTATCACTTTTTCCAGGACTTTATCAAAATGCTCTTTTTTGATAAAAGTGTTTCTGCTTTGCAGAACTTCATTTAGTTTGAAAAATGTAACAATATGAGTGACGAAATAGGATTGTTTGTCCAATGGCTTGTTCAGCCATTCATCTTCAATTTTCAGTGTGTATTCAGGATGATGGTTTTTGGTTGATATGAGTACCGCATAAAACATGCCCTCTTCCGCTTCAAACAGTCTGTTTGTCGACAAGACTAAAGCGGGATGCGCTTTTACGTCACCTTCCGGAGTACGGTAAGATACTTCTATTATTTCCCGTTGAGAAACCTTATCTACAGCCATTCTTCAAGACAGTCAATGTAATGACCTGAGTTATATCTTATGAATTCATCTATATTGCCTTCTTCCGTTTGAGTGGATGTCGGGGTAGGATTGGCAGCTACCCTCTTCTCCATTTCTTCATCTGAAATGACATACTTCTTTTTTATTTTGGCTTTTGCGATACGATGTTCTGTCGTGTTTGGAGAAGGCTCTGAAAACCATCTTTGTTCTTCAGATAAGCATACGGAATTAGAGATGTAAGTACAATTGATGCGTGGCAAGGCTTCTTCATTGTTAGAGAAAGCATTCTCCGTATTGGATAGAAACAGCAAGATCGATGCGCCTAGAATCAAATAATCGACTTTGTCATGTTTTTTTATTCCTTGGCGGCATAAAATATTTGTGGCCGTTTCGTAGTCGTTCCTTTCAGTAGGGATAAAGGCTATATAATTTTGTTTCATATGGCTAGTTTTTGAACGATTCATACAAATCTCCTTGGGTCAGCGATTTGAAGAATTGGCTTAATTTGTTGTGGAAGTCAGTCAATCGCTGTTCAAAGCTGGCGAAAAAGGCTTCACTGGGTTGTTTGGCATTCAGTCTGCTTTCCACAATCATCCCTTTCCGCTGGTTATTCACTGTTCCTGTATTAATCCTCAGATTGAAGAATGAATCATTGTCTGATTTTTCAGTAATGGCAAAGTTTATGCCTATGGGCTTATTGATGAAGTCAGATTCTATTGCCAGATGAAACTTTTCTTTCAGGAATTTGAAAAGATCTTCGTTGTCGAACTCAAAATCAAAGAAATCCAGATACTTCAGTCCCATCTGAATTTCTTTTTGGGGAGTGAAACCGTATAGTCTTCTGATATGATCTACTATTGTTTGGATTTCATTGCAAAAAATTTCCCAATCATAGTCAGCCCCCACATAATTGATAGATAGAATGCCTGGTCCTACTTGATATAAGATAGGCTTCCCGTCTTTCCTTCTGGCTCGGAAAACGGGTTTGTCTAAAAAAGCCTGAACGGGAATGTTGGGGTCTGGAAGCAGGTTGACAGGCTTTTCATACGTATTTTTTAATTCGGCATACAATGCACCTATAAGAAGTTGGAATTTATCCACTTCCTGTTTGTTTGTGGAATTCCATCTTATTTCAAAGATGACTTCCAGCAAAGGTGCTTTTAATAATTTGCTCATAATTTAGCTTTCAGAATTTATGTTTATGACTAGGGCAAAGATAATCAAATCGTTTGTTAATTCAAATAGCTTTGCGGTTGTTAGCCGCTTTTTTGGCTCATTGCCTGCCAGTCTTTATTGGCTGCGACTCCCAAGGAAACTCTTTTTAATAGTCAGTAAGGTTTGAACACCTCTCTCCAGTTGTAATCCTCCGCTTTAAACGTCTGCGCAAAAATCCGTGCCATGCAGCGCAGCACGTAGGCGGCTGCGATGATGATAACTAGCATGATGAGCAGGTTGAGAGGGAAGAGGTGCTTCATCTTGTTTTTTATTTGCTTAATGTTTTATTGTAAAGTTCCACCATTTGTTTAGCTTTGTTTTCCCATGAGAGTTCCTGTTGTTTCTTCACACAATGATTTGACATTTCCTCCAGCTTTTCTCTATGATTATAGAGATATTTAATTTCGTTGGCAAAACCATTGATGGCATTTTTAGGTGTAGTAAGCTGAATTTTTCTCCCAATAGTTGCATCTACTATTGGGCCAAAACCGCATCTGTTGAAGCATACGATAGGTAATTTGTTCTGAATAGCTTCCAGAATGACGGTTGATGTGGCCTCAAATATGCTTGTAAAGAAGAATATATGCGATTTCTGCATGAGTTCAAGCACTTGATCATTGGGTATCTGTCCATGCCATATACACAGGTCACTAATGCCTAATGATTCAGCATAATTTTTATACATTTGAGTTTCTTCTTTTGTAAACGCTTGTCCGACAATATGAAATCTGATATTTTTCAGATTCTTTATTTTTTGGATTACATCAAGGGCTAGCTTCAATTGTTTGGTGTAAATAAAGCGGCCAACCCAAAGTATATCAAAGAATGTGTTGTCTTTTATAACCTGCAATGAACGTTCTTTGATGTAACATCCTGTTTCATTGATTTGAATGCTATGTATATGATGGACTTTTTCAATTATTTGACCGCTTTCCGGAGTTGCAGTAATTAAGATGTCTGCTTTTCTTAAAGCAGCATTTACTTTTTTTGAATATTTAAGTTGAAATTGAGTGATTTTATTTTTGATCAAATAAAAGAGAGTAAATTTCAAGCCGCCACCTTTTAAGAATGAAAAGGGAATAGAGCCTAGTCCGGCAATAGGTCCCCAAACAAATGGCTTTTCTTTGATGCTCCAGAGATAACCAGGTTCTCTGAACCCTACCATGTTCAGTTGGTGGATTAAATCAATATGGTGTTGTTTGATAATTTCTTTAGCTATTTCTAACGTCTTCTTTTGCCATTTGTCATAATAAATATAGAAGCGCCAATCTCCTTGATTCCAGCACATTTTTCTAATTTCATCTGAAACGGGATTATAGTAGAAGTGCATGTTTTTTCCTTGCGGCAAGGTAGGGAGTACTGTTTCTATTTTGTCGCGGAATTCACCTTCTGTAATGATGTGCAGTTCGCAATTGTTAGCGAGATTCACACACCAGTTCCACGCCATTCCAGGTTCACTTCCCATATTGGGAGAACAAGCATATGCATTGACAAGAATTGATAACATAGTCTTTTTTATTTGATTGTCTTTAAATATGTGAGGTGAATGTTTTTATCATTTGTTGACGTAAAACGATCCTTAATTTTTTTAGCAGGAACTCCTCCCCATATTTCACATGGAGGGACATCTTTAGTAACCACTGCCCCAGCAGCAATAATTGCCCCTGCTCCTATAGTTAAACCTCCTACAATAGTTGAGTTGTGACCAATCCATACGTCATCTTCAATAACAGTTAAGCCATTATTTCCTCTTTTACTATTCCATATTAATTCTCCTACCTTTTGATATTGATGATCGTTTCTCCCAATAATACAAACTCTTCCAGCCATTAAGATGTTGTTGCCAAATAAGGTATCTGTAGAAATGTTACAGTAAGGACCGAATTGAACATTGTTTCCAATTTTAATATTCATTCCTTTTGCAAAGGTGGTATGGGGCATGACACGAACAAAACCGTTGTATTTTACCCACGGAAACTTGATGTGGAATAAATACCATGTACGTAATATGTTCATGATATAGCGTAGGGCAAATGTCTGTTTGTTTGCCCCTTGTGGCATGTTGTGATAGTCTATTTTCATATTAGGATGAATTGAAATTTCAGTTATAATTCGATTTGCCTTGATTTTAATTCATGTACAAACTTTTTGGTAAATAATTTAGCACCTTCTATATTCATGTGCTTGCTATCTATGAAATATTTCTTATTAAGTGATATTTCTTCGTCATTATAGAATGAAATAAATGGTATCTGTTTTTCCTTACAAATTTTTATGATTGGAGCGTATCGGATAAAAGAAGCTGTTTTATAATGTGGAGAAGCTGCAAAAACTAATTTTATATTATTCTCTTTACAAATGTCTATCATGTTTTCTAAAAGAAATTTCTTATACTTGTCTATTTTTGTTGTATCTGTAGGTTCATCATCTGTAGGTTCATATTTAAGTGTTCCGATTTTAGGAGTAAATCCTCTGTCTGCTATGAAACCTGGGCTAATATAATCACGCACTAAATGTACAAGGTCCGAGTTATATCTATATAAGTTAGAGATCAATTTAAGTTTTTCGATGGGGGCTAATTCTGTATATATCTTATTGATGTGTTGATTTTTTCCATAAAAACATTTTAGGGCACTCAAATATTTTGTATTGTCGCCTTGGTAGATGTCACAGTCTGGTAGAATTTCATAAATGATGAGTTTAGGTTTGTATCTATCTAACATTGTCATGAGTTGTGGGTATTGAAAAATGATTCCATTGGCAGACATTCCACAATCATAAACTGTCATTTTCAGTGAATCTTCCAAAATTTGTGGTACATAATGACATATAGATCTTGAAGAGCCTAATACGATTATATCACTTTTAGTTGTATTGAAAGCTTCATATTGTGCTTTTGTATATCCTCCTTGTGAATGTTGTTGTAAGTAGTTGCAAATGTGTCCAAAAACTATGTCAATAATGGACATTACGATGAAAAACATCAGTATGTTATAAATAAATTTCTTCATATTTAAAAACTAACGTAAATAAAATTTCCACTGTCTAGCACTCCTTCACAAAGCATAGCTCCAAATAAGAATATGCAAATACCCCATTTTATGTAGCGCTGATTAAATATACCGAGATATTTGGGGGAGGTAAATTCTTCATGAAACTCTTTCATAAATAGGATGGATATACCAATAATATATAGCAATAAATCTCCAAGACTTGCATAATATAAGGATGTTTCATGATTGGTGAAAATGCGATGTATAATGGATATAGCATCTTCAAAAGTAGGCATTCTGAAAAATATCCATGCAAAATTAACTATGATAAATGTTACGAGTATGCGGAATATTGTTGTTAAACTATTATTGCGATTTGCTTTTTGAATTCCGAAGTATTTTTCAATTATTTGGATTATACCATGGAAAATACCCCATATAATGAATGTCCAATTGGCACCATGCCATAATCCGCTTACTAAAAAAGTAATCATGATGTTAAAATAGCATCTTAATTTTGAACATCTATTTCCTCCTAATGGAATATAGATATATGAGGTCAACCACCTTGTCAATGAAATGTGCCAGCGTTTCCAAAATTCAGTAATTGATGCGGCAAAATAAGGTCTATTAAAATTTTCTATTAAGTCATAACCTAATGTCTTACCTATTCCTACCGCCATTAACGAATAACCGCAAAAATCGCAGTATATTTGTATAGTGTAAAATATGCTTGCAATAAAACATGTTAGACCAGAATAATATGTAAAATGCCCAAATACAACATCTACATATAATCCTAATCTGTCTGCGATAAAAAGTTTGATAAACATCCCCCATAGTAATAGCCATAATCCTTTTTTTGCTTGTGTGTATGAGAAAGGATGCGTTTCTTTTATTTGTGGTAAAAGTTCAGAAGCTTTGCTTATAGGTCCACTAGCTATTTGTGGGAAGAAGGAACAGAATAATATATAGTCCGTAAAACATTTCTCAGGCTTAATTTTCCCAAAATAAACGTCAAATAAATATCCTAATGCTTGAAATGTAAAAAAAGAAATACCCACTGGTATGGCCCAATTTAGACCAGGGAGATTCGCGTGCATTCCATATAGGGAAAGAATGTTGATTATTGTGTCATTTAAGAAATTATAATATTTAAAGATAAGCAAAGGCAATATACTAGCTAAAGTAAGTATAAATATTAGTAGTTTCTTTTTTTCTTTATGTTGCAAGTATAGTGCCCCACAATATGTTATTGCTGTTACTGAAAATAATATCAGAGCGTATGCTGGTTTATAATTCATATATAGTAAATAGCTTATAATGACTAAATACCATTTCTTTATTTTAACGTATTGATATGGAATTACCCAATAAATAATGAATAATAGTGGATATATTATCCAAAAATTGAAAGTATTAAATAGCATCTGGTTTTAATGTTATAATGGTTGAAACTTCGATTGTTATTTTGTAAAAAATACGTTAATAAGGTCTTTGTAAAAGTCTTCAAAAGTTTGGGGCATTTTGTTTATATGTAGTTTAGAAAGGTTTTTGTTTAGAGCTTTTTGTAATTTATCCTTTAAGTCATTACAATTTCCACTTTCAAAAACATATCCATTTCCCTTATTTATAAGCGTGCTTGCTCCTGCATGATTCGAAACAACAGCACAACATCCTCCAACAAGGGCCTCGTTTACAACAGCTCCGAAAGCTTCACGGGTGCTTGTTAATGTGAAGACATCGGCCAAATAATACCATGCATATAATTGTTCTCCATTTAAAGCTCCTGTCATTAGAACTTGGTCTTCTAATTTCAACTCTTTAATTAAGTCTTTTAATGTTTCTTTTAGTGAGCCATCTCCAACCATTACTAATATGTTTTCCTTATTAGCGATTTGTGAGTATGCTTTTAGTAATAATGGTAGGTTCTTAACTTCAACAAAACGGCCTACATATAGTAAAATCTTTTTATTGTGTAAATGATACTTGTCTTTATAGGCGATTGCTGTTTGGGACGACTTCATGATGTTTTCATATAAGATATTGTCATCTTGTATGATAGGGAAATATATGAATCTTTTTTTAGGAAAAATGTGGCTTAAATAAGATTGAGTTTCTTTACTTACGACTAGCTCTCCATTGATATGTTTTGTAATGTACCGGCGTAATTTTTTTCTTGTGGAAGAATATTCTTTTGCCATTTGTACGCTATCATCGCAGGTAATGAATAATTTATAGTGAAAAAAAGGTTTTGCAAGAATAGCTATTATTGTATTAATTCCATATTCATGAGCTAAAATGATGTCAGGTTTGAACCTTTTAATTGTTCGTATAAAAATGGATGAGATAAGATGCCTGCCGAGATATAATCCTTTATTGTAATATGTATATTTGAATTTGGCTTTAGCATTGACTTTTTCTAGGTTAAACCCCAAAGTCTTTAGTTCTGCGGGGGATCCGGTCAAAAGAACTTCAACTTCATAATCGCCAGCAAGTTTATTGTATAGATCTACTCTATAGGTTGCCAGATACGGGTGGAATATCAATATTCTTTTCATTTTTTTCTGTTTTAGTAGTTATCTCTTTAATTTATCCCATATAATGGGAAATAAAGTTTTCATCCATAACTTTATTTTGATAGACAATACTTTTTTAGGGTAAAAGCGTTTGATGTATATCATATATTCTTTATAGGCTAGTCCTTTGGGAGAATATAGATATTTGATTCTATCTTTGAGCGGTGCTTTAGGGGATACCCAAGTTTTGGGGTGGTCGTTCTCGCAATAACCACAGACCATAGGGAGCAATAATATGGGATATCCGGCTCTTGAGGCTCGTAGTGTGTAGTCATAATCAGCTATACCATGAGTATAATCTTTACAAAACCCTCCAATTGTAGAAAAAACTTCTTGGCTGACCAGCATAATATTTGCATTGCCTAATTGTATTTCTTGATACTTCCCGTTCGGGAAAACATGGCCTTTCCCCTCTATTTCACCTCCATATGTATAATTATTAGAACTTATATCTTTTGTTGCTCCTATATAAATTCCGCCTTTCTTATAAACTGAATGGGAATATTCATCTGCTTTTAATAAATCTTGTAAACAATTAGGCGATATAATTGTATCGTCATTTAATAACCAGAAGAAGTCATATGTTTGTTTCTTTTTCAGGGCCATATCCCATGCTGCACGCATGCCTCCTGCCCAAAATAGTCCATTGTGAACACTGATATTAACTTGCGGAAAACTGGCCTTAACAGCTTCTGGCGTTCCGTCAGTTGACCCCCCATCTACAATAAAAATATCGATATTAATATCGTCAATATTTTCTTGCTCATAAATATGCTTTAAGCAAGCAAGAGTTTTGGGTTTACGATTAAAACAGGTTATGAGAATAGCTATTTGTTTCATCATTTTATTTTTTGTATTCGTTCTGTCCTAATTTATATTTGATTTACAAGTTTGGCATAGCACCCATCTGTAGATATATCTGTGTGGTATAATTATTTTATTGTCTTTTTTATATTTCTTATGTATGATTGCTAATCATATTTGATTCTTGGAAATTGTGGATTCTATTTAATAGTTTTTTTGTCATTTTTTTGATTTTATAGAGAAAAATAAATTCTATTATGTTTTTCTCTTATTAGAAATATGAAAACTTTTAAACTGTTACGGTGAAGATTATATATTCTTGATAAATCTTGCAGGATTGCCTGCCCAGATTTGATTCGCGGGTATCGATTTTGTTACTATTGAGCCTGCACCTATGATAGAGTTTTTACCTATATGAACTCCTTTTAATATTATAGAATGGGCACCAATGAAAACATTGTCTTCTAAAATTATTGGGGCGCTTTTTCGTTTTGCAAGATCTTCTTTTGAATTTCGGATTATGGGATCGAGAGAATGAAAATCGGAAGTGTATAGATAGGAACCTCCGCCTATCTTGACATTATTGCCTATGTTTATTTCTTCAATCGCTATTAATGCGGTTTGAGATATGCCAACATTGTTTCCAATCTTCAGTGTTGCATTTCTATCTACAAAGAAGGTACATTTATTAAAACATCCTATGGGGTTTCCTTTCATTCCATTGTTCATCATGAAATTTTTGCCTATTGACATTTTTCCTCCTCTAGCAACCATGATATAAGGAATCCCATGGGTATTGAAATTTTTTATGTGAACATTATTTCCCTTGAATAGCCACCAACAGGCAATTATATCAAAGATATGTGAAATTTTTTCACGAAATATACGGATAGATTTATAAAGAAAATAGATTATCATGATTCAATATAGATTGATATATTTTATTTAATTGCATAGCATTTTGTTTTTGATCGTGTCTAATGCGGGCAGCTTCTCTTTCTTGGAGAGATATCTCTTTGCATAAATTTTCATTTCCAAAAAGATTACAGATCTTTTGTGCTAACATAGAAGTTTCTTCAAATCGATATAAGAATCCGGTTTTGCCGTCAGAAATCATGTCCATAGTACCACCTGTATATGATGCGAGGCATGGTGTACCTACTAGTTGAGCTTCTCCTACGGAATTAGGGCTATTTTCGATGGACGAGGGACAAATGAAAATATGTGCTTTTGTATATTGCATCGCCATTTGATCTTCATCCAACAGTCCGAGAAATTGAATGTGTTTTTGGATTTTATATATTCTTATCAGGTGTTTGATGTAATTTGCGAACCCATTTAATCTATAGCTCTTTTGATTTATAAAGTTGTTGCCCGCTACTAATACTTTAGTGTCAGAATAATGTTCTAATATTAATGGAAGTGCATGTAATACTTGTTGAAGCCCTTTTATGGGGTAATTCCCTTGGCTGAGGAATATGGTATGTTTATTGCAACTTTCGTATGTCCATTTAGTTTTATAAAATGTCGGTCTTAAGGTTTCATTGCAAAAATGATATTGCGCTTTAGGATTGATTGCCCATGTATTTGCTTTATCCCACGATGTCCTGCCTATAATATGTGGAACTATTTGTAGAAGCTCTTTTTCATAAATTCCTCGTTGCTGCATTTTTTTTTGTTGTGTAATTAGATCATCATGTCTAATTAAATCTCGTAAGGTCCTGAATTTTTTTACTTCTGATATAGGAATGCCCCCTAAATAATAACGGCTGTATGAACTTACTAATCCTTGTATTGAAACAACAATTCTTTTTGTTGAACATGCTTTAGCACATGCCAAAGAATGCGGATATTCACTTCCATGTATGTGGATTATATCTGGATCGAATTCTTTTTCTATTTGAGAAAAGTATTTTTCTAATTCCGAGTCATATTTTTGGTATCCTTTTTTGTTTGGAATCAGGTAATATAGAATCGAAAAATCTTTTATTGTTAATAATTCATTTCCTTGATACAATGATGCTACAGCAAGTTTTATGTCACTGTTCTCTTTAATAAGTGATTTTGCTCCAGATTGCATCCATCCTCCTATAACAGGTGGAGTTATTCCAAGCTTGGAACAAACTTCAGGAAATACGATGTTTGAAAGCCAAAGAATCTTCATTTTCTTTTCATTTTATATTGTCTGTATGGAAAAATTGAGCGGAACCAATTTTTAAATTCTTTATTGTTCATATTAATGAACTGAGGAGATGAGCATATGGCAATTGCCATCCAAATGGAAATATTCTGGAGATTGAAAAGATTGGTATCTTCAATCCATCCAAACAGCCATTTGAATGCAACAAAGCAGCCGAGAATCTGTATGTATATATTTTTCCCATTGAAGATGGATTTAAATGATGCGCGTAAGTAAAATAAAGAGTAGAGGAGTAATCCGATTATGCCCATCCATGTGTAGACATTTGGATGACATACTTCATTATAATGTCGTTCTCCTTTTTTTGTAACATCTAGTGATGAGTCAATGATGTTTAAATCATAAACGCTACTGCGATTTCCTCGTGCAGGTGAGTTCCCAAGAATGATGTAATCTCCTTGTATAGAAGAATTGATAACATCTACATAGATAAATGTGCGGGTATCAGCTTGTGCAGAATCCGAATCTTTTTCTGATATGCCAATTAATTCTATTATAGGGTTTAATCCTTCTTCAAAGAAATTGTATTTGCCGGTTATTCCATAATAAAGAAGAAGAGGTGGTAGCATAAAAAATAAAAGAAATAAAATTTTTAGTATCCATTTTTTAAAGAAGAATTTAAATTGCAGGAAAAACGATAACGTTAGTGCAAATGCAGCTTTAATAGCTTGAGATCTATTGTCTATTGCACCTATAAGCATGATTAATAAAAGGACTAAGAATATTATTTTATATTTTTTGGAAGGTATAATGGGAATAAAACATCCCCATACTAGAATGAATCCTAAATAATAGTGTGAAGCTCCTAGATCCAAGCCTAGAATTAGAGCCAGAATGTATAACGGTAATCCTATTTTTATCCACTTCTGGAGAATTGATTTGCATATTGTAGGATTTTTAAATATTAAAAGCATAGTTGGCATTGATAATGCCAATGTGCCGGTTACAAGATTTTTATATTCCCAATAACCATCAGCAATTATAGCTCCTCTTATTATTTCAAATAAAAGATAAATAAGATAAATTAAGAGTAGTTTATCTTCTGATTTGTTATTAGGTAATTTAAGTGTAACACAAAAGTAATAAAAAGCGAAACTGATTATCCAACTTGTATATTGATCTAATCGGTTGATCGAAACAAATCCCATTAGGATAACCAACCAGCATAGGATAGTTATTTTTTTTTGCACGAAGTTGCTGTTAATCATTTTTCTTTATAACTGATATCGTTTTAAATGATAAGAAACTAATTAAGAACGAACGATGGCAATATGCAGTATTGAAAAATTTAAATTTTGAGGTTATTTTTTTATTGTCAAATAATGAGTGTGTTTCTTTCCACATTTCTTTGTGTTGATGATATGTTTTTGTGTTGGTTGTGTATGTTTCAATTATCGATGCCGCTAGTTCATTCATTAAATTCTGTTCTATTGAATGAAAGTCTTCAGGATGAAGAATTTCTTTTAATAATTTTGTTATTTTGATGTTGACAGAGTAGTTGTCTTGTTGACCAAATTTTTTTATATTCTCTGAAAATATATAATAATAATTACTAGTAGATAATTGGATAATATATTTTGTGTGACAGAGATAATTTAGGCAAAAGATTAAATCTTCTTTATATTTTATTTTTGTATCGAATTGTATCCTATTTTTCTTTAAAATAGAGGCTTTGAATATTTTATTCCAAACAAAACCGAGCATATTTTTTTTAAAGAGTGTTGTTACAAGATGAGATATAGATGAGTGATCAAAGATACCATCTTCAATAATAACTTGTTGAGGTCCTTTGTACAACCAATTATTACAGTTAAATCCTACGGAAATTAAATCATAGTGTTGATTTTCCTTCAGATTGAAATCTCTTATCCAATGCTGTGAAACTGTATCGTCGCAATCACAAAAAGTAATCCATTCGCCTTTAGCGATTTCGATGCCTTTATTGCGTGCTGCACTCACTCCGGAGTTCTTTTGGGAAATGGTTGTAATGTTATTGTATTGTTCTTTATATTTTTTACATATCTCAGATGTCTTATCTTTTGACCCGTCATCAATAATAATAATTTCAAAGGGTACGTTGCAACTGTCTTGACTCAAAATGCTGTCTAGACATTTTCCTATGCATTTTTCCCCATTATATACAGGTATTATGACACTTAACAAAATGGAGCTGTTCATAAATTTTATTTTTTGATAAGTGATTGAAGTAATGATTCCCATTTATCCATAATACTATTTATACTATATGTTTGAGCCGTTATTTCTGCATTTTTACCCATTTTTTCTCGGAGTGCAGAATTGAGAATTAGTTCTCGAAGTTTGAGTGTAAAGGTTTGTTCATCATCATTAGGTATAAGAAAACCGTTAAAATTAGATCTGACAAGATCTCTAGGACCATTTTCGCAGTCATAACTTATAACAGGAAGGCCACAACAAAAAGCCTCTAGAATAACCATCCCAAAACTTTCTAGACGAGAGGTAAATGCAAAAATAGAAGCAGATGCTAGTTGAGATTGTATATTGTTTGATTGGTATATATGGATAACACTGTTTTGGATATTGTATCTTTTTTCTAGATCTAAAAGCGTATCATGCATTTCACCGTTTCCTATTAACAATAACTTCCAATCAGGAAATTCATTTGATATGTTTTTCCAGATTTTTAGCAATCTGTCTTGTCCCTTAAGATAGTCAAGCCTTCCAACCATAATTATTTGCTTATTGTTTTTGCGTTTATTATTATGTATTATAGGGAAACTGCTCGGATTGGGGATATAATAAGTATTGCATCCAATTCTTTGAAGATTCAGTTCATCTGTTTTGGATAATGCTATTATCGCATTATATTTTCTCCATTTTGTACAATGTATCAGATAGGTTAAATACATTCTTATTCGAGTCCTGACTTTTTTCTCTGTCATACCTTTTCTCCATAGAAGAGTTAAGTGGTTGATTCCGATGATAGGAGTTTTATTTGCAATTTTTCTGAGAAAAAAGTTTTCTTCTCCTTGCATTGTAGATATTATTATATCAGGCTTTTCTTCTTTGATGACTTTTTTATATTGTGATATTCTTTGATTCCTTTTACGAAACATTCGAATAACTCGCATTTTATCGAAAATGTTTCTATATATTAAATCACCTACATATACAATTCTAACTTTGTCATTTAATTTATAAAAGGATGTACAGCTAGAATCTGCTTGTGTGATAATTACAACATCATGATTATATTGTTCAACCCAGGCATTGACCTGGAGTGCAATAACACGTTCTACGCCACCAGCTAAGCGCATTGATGGATTTATGATAGCTATTTTCATTATGATAGTGCTTCTTTTAAGAAAATGATAGATTTCTCTCGTTCGTTAGCAAGATATGCATTGGGAACAGTGTAATCTATGGGCGAGAAACATGGAGTAGAATTTAAATTGATAAATCTATCTTCAAGTTTTAGCATATTCAGTAAACTTTCAGTCCTTAGGTCTGCATCTGTATTTTGTCGTAAGGCATAAAATGGCTTATTAAATAGTATAGATAATGCAACGCCATGAAATGAGGAGGTGACTATGCATGCGGCATTTTGTATATAACCAATAAAGTCTTCTGGTGATGCAGTTTGATTTTTTTTGAATAATCGTTTTACAGATAATGGTGCAACTAGTTCTATGAGAGTCGTTCTTAGTTGATTCTTCAATGATTTTGCAATTCTATATGCATCGGGATGTTCTTCTACTTCATATAAGAGTATAAATTTTTTTTTCTTAAATCTTGTAGAAATATTTGCGAATATATTTGCACCTGCTAATAATGTAGGATCTAGGGTTGTTTGAATGGGTTTGTTTACTAAAGGTTGTAATAGTTCTTTGAGAGAGTTTTCTCGAACGCTTATGGCCTTAAACAGTGGTAAATGTTGAATATAATACTCTTTTTCATAAGATGTTAATATTCTCGAACGACTGCTTGCGGCATAAGAAATTTTTATGCAATTAGCTCCTTGTCCAAAATAAATATCTTCAAATTTTCCATTTGATATTTTTGAGTTCCATATTTGATCACTTCCAACTATTATAGCATCAAAATTATATTTGTTTAAATTCTGGAATGGAGATAAATTCATTCTTTTATTAATAAAAGAATTGAAAGATTTCCACCTTAAGTATCGTTGAATAAAAATTAGCGGCTCTGTCTTTATTTTTTTTAGAAGAATGCTAGGCTTTTTATCTAGCCAGTAGAATTTAGAGAATTTTTGGTAGCCATTGGTTATGTATGAAGGGCGAAAATCAATGATGTAGACTTCATGGCCAATATTTTTTAGATATTCTTGTAGGCCATAGGCTTGTAGGACAGCACCATAATTATGGGCGCAATGGAATGTAAGGATACCTATCTTCATTTTTTTAATTTCGCTAATAAGTTAAATATGAAAGAATGAAACTGATAATATAAACTTGTATCACTGTATTTATTTGCAATGTAGCGGAAATTATGCTTTTTATAATCATTGATGAATTCTTGTCTATTATTGGGTAATGCGATGGGGTGTTGTAATTGTGGCTGAAGACTTTCTTGTATGTTGCTTGGTATTATAATAGCTTTGGATTTGGTCTTTTCAAATAGTTCCTTTCCTTTGTCGGAATTGATATATATCAAAGAAATTCCCTTGTTATCCATGAAATCATTATGATATTTTTCCCATCCCCAAAAATCTCCAATTGTTATGTCTGATACGCGTTTGGTATTTGTGAACTTACAATTACTGCAGCTGTCTCTCACAATATAGTGTCTATAAAATAATTCTCGGAATGTTGCTCTAGTTTTTTTCGTTCCGTCTTCTAGAATATATGTTTCATTATGGGAGGCCCATCCATATTTTTTGTCACGAGTAATTATAGAAATAATACTCTTATGATACTTTTTCTTTAAGTACTTGAGGTAATCACTCCAAACCTTTGGAGAAGGTACTCCATGGCAGATTATGTCAATAGTATAAAGCTTTTCAGATAATTTTTTACCAAGAAATGAACGAATAGCGGCAACTTGACATGGTGTTCCAGAGAATAAGACCTTTTTCCCTTCTAAAAGGTCATTTTTTATGAGGGGATATATATTTTGTATGTCACTTTGAACGTATTTTGACATTCTCATTTTTTCTCGTTCTTCTTTTGTGGTGGCTCTACTGTGAATAACATTAAACTTTTCATCAAAAACTGCACCATATACAGTACCACCTTCTTCTAATATTATGTTAGATAAAATAAAGAACGCTGCTCCACTTTGACTTTTCATTAACTCTTTCTCATCAAGAGGACGCATTGCATATACATACGGTTTGTTGTAGTTGTCATATCTATTGTAATTATCTTTGAACTGGCATATTAAATCGCATTTTCCACAATTAACGCAAAGTGATGTATTTATTTGGGGGTAAAGAAAGCCTAATGTGTTATCAGCTACCATTGTGATTGCTTTTTTGTTACATGCAGACATACACGCTGCGCATCCACAACAATCTTTTTTATCTTTAGAAGTAATCATTTAAGAAGTTTTTTAATTGAGTTTTAATTTAAGCAATATTCTTTGGTGGATATTAATGTCTTTTTATTTTTCTGATAAATCCTATGATGGCTTTATTGGCAAGTGAACGTTCATGTGTATTACAACCAATAAAATATATTATGACTAGTGTGTAAATCATTATAATGAAGCTAAAGGCTATAAATGAAAGAAAATTGTCAGAGAAAAAGTCTTTAATTAAAAAGGGAACACATGCTGAAATAACGAAAATTATGAAGACTCTGAAACAGACATTAAAAAGAAAATTTTTAATGTCAATTTGTATTAGGGGTTTTGCGATGAGAAGTCGAACTATTAAACAGCATATAGATGAAAATATAAAAATAGCAATAGTCAAATAAGGCATACCTCCTAGTTTAAGAAAGATATATGATAGTGGAAAATTTAGCATTTGAATACCGCTTACTAATAACTCATGTTTTTTTATATTTCCATTTGCATATATTGCTGTAATTGTTGGATAAGATAATGATTCACACATGGAAAATATTAATATAAGGCGTACAAATTGTGTTGTATATTCTGGGACATTTTCTAACCACAGCTTTAAGATAAATTCGGTTTTTATAAGTATGGGAAGTGATAATAGTAAAAGCATATAGAAGGATAGTTTTGATCCTTGTTCAATAAGAATATTCATATATTTAATATTTCCAGCAGCATAATTTTTTGTGATCTGGGGATTTAAGGCCATTGTAAAATTTACAACAAAGCTATTAATTGCCGAATTGACTTGCATTGAAATACCTCTTGCCGCATTTACGATGGGACCATAAAAGAGGTTCATAACAATATTTACACCTTGATCTCTTAAGGCTGATGAAGTCACACCTAAAAAATTCCATCCTGAGAAACAGAGCATTTTTCTTAACAATTGTTTGTCAAATGTAAATGCCCAATGACATTCTTCGAATTTTTTTTTGCAGTACAATCCATAAATTAATCGTATAATTACTGCGATGCCTAGAAGTAGGCAAGAATAAAAAATTAATTTGTCGTATGGAGATATTAATAGGAGGAAAACTATGATGAGTTTTAATATGGTTTCAAGTATACCAATATAGGCATATGTGGCCATATGTTCGTGTGCGACAATTGCAGCATTATATGGAATAGAAATGAGATTGAGTATTAAGGTTAAGACAGAGCATTGGAAACACCAGTTTGCTGCTGCCATTCTAGATTCAGATATATTCATTTGAGTATTCAGAAACCAAAGTCCAATAGTTTCTGCTATTATGAAGATTATTCCTGAAAATAAAAACTGGATGGTTAAGGAAGAAGAAAAAACGATCTTTAATTTTTTGATGTTTCCAGTTCCGAGTTCAATTGTTAGAAATCTACGGATTGATGAGGAAATAGAACCGGAAAGAGCAGAAAACATTATGACAAGTCCACCAACCACATTGTATATGCCGAAATCATTAGCTCCTAAAGCATTGAGAACAACGCGGCTCGTATATAAGTTTATGATGAGGGTGCAGAGCATCCTAACATATAGAAATAGTGTATTCTTTGCTATCCGCTTGTTATTTTCAGCAGTATTTGTCATAATCTCAATCTATAAAACTAAACCTATTGATCTTTATTCTTATTTTACCTTATATAGTGTCGATTTCAAACCTTCTTGGCCTGTTGTTTGTATTGTAAATTGTTTTTCAATGTTTATTTCTTTTGATAGAATCATGTTGTCAAAGCAACACAGAATCTTTCTTCAACCATTGAATTGTTATTGTCGGTTAAAGCATGTGTGTCAGTCTGTGGATTTGTTTCAATTCTTCTTCCTTACTGGTTTGTTGTAGATGCTTCAAGAAGTGCAGAAGTCTTTCACTTTTTCCGTCTTTTGTGCAGATAACCTGAAAGTCATTAAGACTGAACAGCAGGCTGGTTTTGCGGTCGTTCATGTCGCGAAGCTGTTCCAGTATGCTGATTCTTGAACTGTCATCGTACGTGAAAATCGTTATCTTTTTGCCTTTCTCACGGGGCATGTTCTCATCGCATTGGTTGCGGAAGAACTGTCTGAAGTAGTGATAATCGTTCTGCCCCAATGAATGGCCGAAGAATACCACTTCGTCTGCATCAAGCAAATCGTATTGGATGTGGTGCGACTCATAGTGGGGGCTAAATGTTTTGTAGAGGAACGAGTAGCCGTCCATCAGGTCGCTTTCATCTTCCACGCCTAATATAATGGAATTGTCTTTCAGGCACCCGTGTACATGTTCGTAGTTAAATTTCTCGGTAATGCCAATTTCTTTTGCTATATGATGCAAGTCTGTATAATTGAAGGAGTAAATCACATCAAACTTACCGTTGGAAATGACAGCCTTGAGTACTTGGGATGCAACAGAGTCACGATTGATGGGGCGTTGTTGCTCTTCATTCAGATAGTCGCCCAAAGATTTTGTGAGTTCATCAAACGTTTGCTTGTCATCGTCAGGACTTAAAGAAGGCACTAAATAGTTTCTATTGGATTCCTTCTTGGCATATTCGAGCAATGATTTTTCCAGGTCGAACCATTTGTCTGTTTCTTTTTGGTGTTCAAGATGCCCTTTCAGTCCGGAAAAGGCATAATCCCGTTTCCAGTAATTGCTTCTGGCAAAATCAGAATATCGGGTTTTCCAGCCTAAATCCAAGTCAAAACCGTTGCCTATGATGAAAACCTTGCTCATATTGATTTGTTCGATTTTGGTGATAGGAGCTTAATCAGTGATTCATGTTCTCTATTCCAGCAGATTGCGTAATTCCTTTGTTTTGTTCTTTATATATCTTATTCTTGATTTTCTTATGCAAATCAGGAGGCAAATCCTGAATGCCATAGTCAATATGGGAGTCATTGGCAACAGGATAAACAGCAATAGGTAAAAATTAATGTCAAAACATTCGATGACTGCGTTGAAGTAGTATAATATTACAATGACAAACATAGATACCATCATCCACGACATTGAGATGGCCAGTGAGGACAGATAGCCGAGAAAGGTTTCTTTCATGAAAAGTGTCAGGACGGTGACAACTTGGGATATGAAAATGGCTTCTGTTGCAAATATCAGAAAGTGGAGGCAAAGCTCATTCTGAGATTTCAGCAGGTAGGGTATCAATATCATGTATATGATGCAGAATATTCCGGATGTAAGTCCCATTGCCGGCAAAAAAGACGATAACTTTTCGGCTTCGGTTTTTGGTTCGAATGCGGTCTTATATCCTCTTATGATATCTGCCAATCCCAAGGCTTTTTTCCCTTTTTCTGTTTTGGATAATCTGTCTTTCCTGCATCTTTGGGTCATAGCTCCAGCTTCGTTCAATGTAGATTGGGCTTTTTCCTGAATAAACTCCAGTATTCTGTTTTGTAATTTGACGGCTAATGAACCTTTATCTATAAAGATAAGTGCCAGATCTATCGCTGCCATCATCTGAATGTATGAAAGAAAGTGTCCGAAAAAAGAATAGTCCATGCGTTTTTAAAGCAATTTATATGATTCTTTTCCGTCTTTTATCCGCACAAGAATAGTTGCCCTGCCTATAATCAGGCGGGTAGGATGGAAAGAGTAGCAGAGTCTTCCGTCATGATAGGTGATGGAAAACATCAGGTTATCATCCGGATAGGCTTTGCGTTCCTCTTCATATTTCCTTTTCATGTACTTCTGATTCTCTTCGAGGTTTATTTCGTAATGTGAATCTTTCAGCCTGTTGATAATATCCTTATCATTCATGTCTGGAGTTACAAGCAGAAGTGCTTTTCGCAGTTTGTAGTCGTATAGCGTATTTTTCTGTCTGTATTTTTTGCTGTACTCTTTGTCTACTTTGATAATCAGGAAATCGTTCTCTGTAAACCTGCCTTCTTCACTTTTTTTTGTCAGCAAGTAGTCACCGTTCTGTATGCCTTGAGGATACATGGAATTGCCTGTCACAAGATAGTCCGTGAAGTCGCTTCCTTTCATTTCTTTTCCTTCTACCAGAAAAGTTTCAGGAATCTTATAGTTGTTTATGCCATTCCTGATGGGTAGAGCGGGATCTCCTGCTGCCACCCTTCGGATGCCATCTTGCTTTATGTCCATCTCGCGGAAGGTGTCAGGATGTCCGAACGTAATGACTTGTGTCAAAAGATTCATAAAGGTATTCATAATTCTTTCCTTTAAATCAGTAGAATGCAAATATACTGAATTTTTTTGTTTTCTCAAGTGCTGTTTGTTATAGATAACTATTTTGCTTTTTAATTCCCCACAGCGAACGCAGCGTATTGCAGCGTTCTTATTCCCCCTCAAATCTTAAGATATTGCCAGCAGCTTTTTCAGTCCATATTCTTTCGTATTGTATTTGTGTTCCTTCAGCGTATTCCGGTACCCTGAAGGGTAGGGTGTCACTGCCCGTTGTTGGCCGCCAGCTCCCTGATGCACTTCTTCAGCGAGTCTTTCCAGTAGGGTACTTCGATGCCGAAGGTGTCCTTGATCTTGGTCTTGTCGAGGACGGAGAAGTGGGGGCGTTTCACCTTGCTGGGGAACTCGTCGCTGTGGCAGGGCTGGATGTTGCAGGTGTTGCCGCTCAGCTCGCAGATTTCCCTGGCGAAGTCGTACCACGAGCAGACGCCTTCGTTGCTGAAGTGGTAGATGCCTTGCTTGCCGAGCTGTCCGGTTTCGATGATGCGGGCAATCGCGTCTGCCAGATCGCCGGCGTATGTGGGGGTGCCCACCTGGTCGAACACCACTTTCAGGCTGTCCTTCTCGGCGGTGAGCTTCTGCATGGTCTTCACGAAGTTCTTGCCGAAAGGAGAGTAGAGCCAGGCGGTGCGGATGATGATGTGCCGGCATCCGGTGCGTTCGATGCTCTTTTCTCCGGCAAGCTTGGTGATGCCGTATACTCCCAGCGGATCGGTTTCCCAGTCTTCCCGGCAGGGGGTGCAGCGGTCGCCCTTGAACACATAGTCGGTGGATATGTGGATGAGGGTCGCGTCGTTTTCTCTGGCTGCGATTGCCAGGTTCTCAACCGCTTTGTTGTTGATCAGGTCGGCAGTTTCGCTGTCGTCTTCCGCTTTGTCCACGTTGGTGTAGGCGGCGCAGTTCACGATGGCCTGTATGCTGTTGTCTTTTACGGCTCTCAGCACGGCTTCACGGTCGGTGATGTCGAGCTGGGCTACGTCAGTGAATATGTAATGGTTAGAGCTGGTTTTTGCCACGCGCTGCATTTCGTTGCCGAGCTGGCCGTTTGCTCCGGTTACTAGGATGTTCATGCTTGTTTTGTTTTGTTTTTTACCACAGAAGGCACGGAGTTATTTTTACCGCAGATTATTCTCTAACTTCTCTAACTCCTTTAACTCCTCTAACTCCTTTAACTCCTCTAACTCCTCTAACTTCTCTAACTAATCAATACAATTGTTCGTTGTAATCGAAGAGCCATTCCGCGTCTTTCAGGCGGGGGTGGTGCCTGTCTTTTTCCGAGAGGATAATCTTGTCGGACGGGATGCGCCAGTCGATGCCGAGGTCCGGATCATCCCATGCCAGTGCGCCTTCGCTTTGGGGAGCATAGAAGTTGTCGCACTTGTACTGGAAGATGACTTCGGGGGTGAGCACGCTGAATCCGTGGGCGAAGCCTCTGGGTATGAAGAACTGGCGGTGGTTGTCTTCGGTCAGCTCAACTGCCACGTGCTTGCCGAAGGTGGGGGAGCCTTTGCGGATGTCTACCGCCACATCGAGCACGGCACCCTTGATCACCCGCACCAGCTTGCTTTGCGCATAAGGAGGTTTTTGGAAGTGCAGGCCGCGCAGCACGCCGTAGGAGGACTTGCTTTCGTTATCCTGTACAAACCTGATTTCACGCACCTGGGCGTTGAAGTCTTTTTCGGAATACGACTCGAAGAAATAGCCCCGGTCGTCTTTGAACAGGCGCGGCTCGATAATTACCACGCCGTCTATTTCAGTTTTGATGATGTTCATTGTTGTCCGTGTCTTTAACCGCAGATTACGCAGATCAAATCTTTTTCCATTTTGCGCTAATCTGTGTCAGTCTGCGGTTTGCAAAAGTACAATTAGCCGAGGTTCGCTTCTCCTGTGCGCTGTACCTCGTCGATCACTTTCAGCAGGTACTGTCCGTACTGGTTCTTGAGCATGGGCTGTGCCTCTTCGCGCAGCTTTTCGGCAGTGATCCATCCCATGCGGTAGGCGATGCCTTCCAGACACGCCACCTTCAGTCCCTGCCGCTTTTCGATCACCTCAATGTAGGTAGACGCTTCGGCAAGGGAGTCGTGCGTGCCGGTGTCGAGCCATGCAAAGCCGCGTCCGAGGGTCTGCACCTTCAGTTCCTTGTCGGCAAGGAAACGCTGGTTGACGCTGGTGATTTCCAGTTCGCCGCGTGCGGAAGGCTTGATGCCCTTTGCCACCTCAACCACCTTGTTCGGGTAGAAATAAAGTCCGGTCACCGCATAGTTTGACTTGGGGTGCTCGGGTTTCTCCTCAATGCTCAGGCAGTTGCCGTTTTTGTCGAACTCCGCCACTCCGTAGCGTTCGGGGTCGCTCACCCAGTAGCCGAATACGGTGGCCTTGCTTTCCTGTTCGGCAGTTCTGACCGCTTCTTTCAGCATGACGGTGAAGCTGTTGCCGTGGAAGATGTTGTCGCCCAGCACGAGGCAGACCGCATCGTTTCCGATGAACTGTTCTCCGATGAGGAAGGCTTGCGCCAGTCCGTCGGGAGAAGGTTGTTCCGCATATTCAAAGCGCACGCCGAAATTGCTTCCGTCGCCGAGGAGCCGTCTGAATGAGGGGAGGTCTGTTGGGGTAGATATGATCAGAATGTCCCGGATTCCTGCCAGCATCAGTGTGGATACCGGGTAGTAAATCATCGGTTTGTCGAAGATGGGGAGCAGTTGTTTGCTGACTCCTTTCGTAATGGGGTAGAGGCGTGTGCCGCTGCCGCCGGCTAATACAATTCCTTTCATACTGTTTGTTTATTGTTGTTCACCACAGAGGGCACGGAGTGCCACAGGTTTTTTATTTTTTATCGCGGATTTACACGGATTATTCTCTAACTTCTTTAACTTCTCTAACTCCTTTAACTCCTTGTTACCACAGAGGGCACGGAGTGCCACAGGTTTTTTTATCGCGGATTATTCTTTAACTCCTCTAACTTCTCTAACTCCTCTAACAGCAACTCTACTTCCCATATCCGTAGCCATATCCGTAACCGTACTTCTTGCCATAGCCGTACTTGCCGTATTTGCCATACTTGCCATAGCCGTAGTAGTAGCCGTTCTGGCGTTTGTTCATGTCTATGTCGTTGAGCAGGATGCACATGTTCGGGAGCTTCTTCTCGGCGCGGAGGGCGTTGACTATCTCGAAGTCTGCCTTCTGGGTATAGTCGGCGCGGCAGACGTAGATACTCATGTCCGCCTGGCGGGCGATGATCTGCGTATCCGTCACCATGCCGATGGGGGCGGTGTCGAGGATTACATAGTCGAAGCGTTCGCGGAGCGTGTCGATGGCTTTCTTCAGCGCGTCACGTTCCACCAGTTCGGTCGGATTGGGCGGCACCTGTCCCCCAGGGAGAATGTAGAGGTTGGGCGAAACCTCCGACTGCTGCCAGAGGCTTTCCAGCGGCAGGGTCGGATCGGCAAGATACTGGGTGATGCCCCGTTCCTTGCGCGACAACTTGAACACCTTGTTCAGTCCCGGCTTGCGGATGTCCAGTCCGACGATAATCACTTTCTTGCCTCTGTAGGCAAGGCTGACGGCAAGGTTGCCCGCATTGAAGCTCTTGCCTTCGCCCGAAGTGGTGGAAGTGAAAAGGATGACCTTTTCGCCCGGGCGCAGCATATACTGCACGTTGGTGCGGACGGAGCGGTAAATTTCTTCCATCAGGTCGTTCTTGTTCTCCCGGATCACGATGGGGTTTTCCTTGGAAAGGTCGGTATGGGGCACGTCGCCGATTACCGGGATGCTGGTTATCTTCTCGATATCGGTCCGGGTTTCAATCCTGAACTTGAGGAGGTTGCGCAGGTAGATGAATCCCACTGGAAGCGCAATGCCCAGTATCAGGGCAATCAGGTAGTACATTTTCCCGTTGGGCGATACCGGAGCGCTGCTTGCCATCGGCGTATTGATGATACGTCCGTTGTTGGCGGTAGCGGCAAGGGTGATGGCGTTTTCCTCGCGTTTCTGCAACAACATCAGGTAGAGGTTCGCCTTGATTTCCTGCTGGCGCGCGATGCTCACCAGTTCGCGTTCCTGCTGGGGGGCGCTGCTGATGCGCGATTCGTAGCGTTCCGCCTGACGGTTGAGGTCGGACTGGGTGATGAGCAGTCCTTTCTTCACGCTCTCTACCGTGGTCTGCACATTGACGCGCATGGCACAGATGCCGGCATCCAGTGTCTTCACCGCAGGGTTATTTTCGGAAGAAGTGTGGAGCAGGCGCTTGCGTTCGATCAGCATCTGGTTGTAGTTGTCGATGGCGCTGCTCAATCCCTGATCGCTCAGTCCCACATTGGCGGGTATCACCTCCCATTCGTTCTCGGGATTGTTGATGTATCCCTGCAGGAACTCGACCAGACGGAGCTGGGTGCTGTTTTCCGCACGCTTCTGCGTGTATTCTGAGTTTTCCTTCAAGGCGAGCTGGGCGTCGCTGGTCAAGTCGGTCAGCCCTGCCTGCTGCTTGTAGCTGGCAAGTTCGGCCTCGGTCGTTCCCAGTTCCTTGTTGATAATCTGGATACGTTCGTCGATGAATTCAGCGGTTTTGCTTGCCACCTCGTTCTTGTCGTTGTTGGCATCTTCGTTATAGAGTGCCACGAGGGTATTGATGAAGTCGGCAGCCCGCGCGGTGTTCGTTTCGTTCAGATTCAGTGCCACGATGCTGGTGGTTTTGCTGGTAGGTTCGGCCGACAGTCTGGCTTTATAGCCTGCGGCCACAGAAACGGGTGACTGGATGGTCGCTTCCACCGCAAGCGCTTCCTTGATTTCGGGAGCCTTTGCCAGCGTGTCTTTGGGCAGGGTATTGTCGGCGAGCGTTACGACACCCACCGGAAGGTTGAGCACGGCGGGCAGCTTGTCGAAATGCAGGGTTGTTTCCTGCTCGTCGCCCTCCCGTTCGCTCACGTAGCGTGCGGTAACATCGGCTGATCCGTCCGGCTGCCGGGTGATTTCCATTTTCAGGGGAGCGTAGAGCTTCTGCGCTTCCTGCGGAGTCATCCATACGCTGACAGGACTGTTCTTATACGGTTCGGTCGGATAGCCGAAACTGCGTTTCTGTGCATAATGGATGTACAGGTTCTGCTTTTCGACAACCTTCTGCACCAGGTTGCGCGACTGGATGATTTCTACCTCGTTGTCGAATTTGCTCGCCATGGAAATCATGCCGAGCGACTGCATGTCTTCGATCATGCCGCTGCCGAAACCGCCCTGTTTGGGGTCGCTCTCTTTGATAAGCACCGTGGCATTGACGTTATAGACAGGCGTCTGGAAGCGGAGGTATATAAAGCAGATAATCAGTGCCGCTGCTGCGCACCCCACAATCCAGGGCCAGTACATCAGGTATTCCATCAGGATGGCCTTGTAGTCTACGGGCTTTTCTTCTTCATTTTCGAACGAGTCGGTATAGAGTTCTTCTTTCATTGCAGTTTGGTTGTTGAATTTTGGTAATTAATGATTGACGGTTTATTAAAGCAGGTGAAAATATAAATCAGCTTTCATTCTGTCATCCTGATCAAAACGCTTCGTTCAACATGACATTATTTTCGATGGAGCTAAATTCTGTTTTGACACACCCTCCTGAAAGAGCCGCTTTTAATTTGTCAGCGTCACGATCAGCGTGGCGAGAGAAATGAGTATCGATACGCCGGAGAACCAGAAAGAGGTCTGTGTGCCGACATCGGAGTTCTTGGCTTTCTTCTGGTTCGGCGTGACATAAACCACGTCGTTCTGCTGGAGGTAAAAATAGGGCGAGCCGACGATATTGGCATCATTCAGGTCCAGTTCCACGATTTTCCGTTCGCCCTGACTATCTTCACGCATCAGCTTCACGTTGTCGCGCCGTCCCCAGATGGTCATGTCGCCTGCAAGGGCAAGAGCTTCGAAAATGTTTACCTTTTCGTTCGAAACGGTAAATGTTCCCGGAGAAGCAACTTCACCCAATACGGAAATCTTATAGTTTACCATACGCACGTTTACGATAGGCGTTTCTTTCAGGTAAGGCTGCAGCTTTTGCTGGATCATCTTTTCCACGTCGGTCTTGGTCATGTCGCCGATGTGGAGCTTTCCCAAAACGGGGAAGTCAATATTTCCTTCATTGTCTACCAGGTATTGCTGGAGTACAGGCTGGGATGTCAGGCTGTTGCTTTGTGAGAGGCTTATGGCATTCGGAATCGTCAGGTTAAACGGCACTGCCGCTTCCGGATCTGTGGTACTTACCGTGATGGTGAGCAAGTCCTTCGGCATGATCTTCGCGTCATAAAGTGATTTGGGCAGTTGGGATAAGTCGACTGTTTCCGAGTTCTGGAGATACGGAACTTTTTTGTAGGAAGTGCATGCGCCCGTCAGCGCTGTGAGGACAATCATGCAGAGCAGTTTGAATACTTTCATGAATGCTTGTAGAGTTTTTGATTTGTGGCAGTTTTTTCTGTTGTTACAAATCGGTTACAAATTCTATCTTAATAAGTTGCGGTATAAGTAGGCTTCGCCGTTACCTGTCCCATTTGGGGCGGGTAAAATGGTTTATTGTTCCGCACGGGTGCAAAAATAGGCCATTTTATCTATTGTTCAAAGTAATGGGGTATTTTTTTTTATTTTTCCCATCATTTAACTCAAAATAACCCGTTAAGTGATGTTGTTTTACCCGTTATGTTTGGGGGGCCACCACAGAGGCCACAGAGTATCACGGGGTTATTTTTTACCGCAGATTATCGCGGATTATCCTCTACCTCCTCTAACTCCTCTAACTTCTCTAACTTCTCTAACTCCTCTAACTTCTCTAACTTCTTTCCTAACTCCTTCCCCAACTTCTTTCCCCAATTCCTTGCATAATTCGCAGAAAATCAGTATATTTATGGTTGATTAAACGAAAAATTCATGTGACTATGGAAAGAATCAGCTATTTGAAAAGAATGGCGGAAGAGCCGGACGAACGACCCTTCCGCATGAGAGTGTACAGAAAAAGTGAGCTTGCACAGCTTTACTTCCCGTACGCGGCGAAAAAACAGGCACTAAACAATCTCAACCGCTGGATCAGGCGCTGCGAGGCACTGCACGCTGCCCTGACCGAAGCCGGGTATGTGAAAAACCGGTGGTTCTTCCTCCGGCCGGAGGTGGAACTGATTGTCAGATACCTGGGCGAGCCGTAACCTTGCGGCCCGCTCAGCCCCGTTTCCTGCGCCTCTTTGCCGGACCGATAAGCACGTGCTCCCCTTGCCGGAGCGTGTCGGTGTCGTCGGCCAGCCGGATAACCAGCGATTGCCTCGTGTGGATTGCCGTCCGTGCCAGCGCAAGGAGCCTTGTTATCCTGATCGACCGCTCCGATACTTCCATCATCCCGAGCGACAGCAGCGCCAGGGTCTTCACGCTGAAGTTGCGGGAAAGGTCGGTGAACGCATGGCTGGTCAGCCCCGTGATGATCGTCAGTTCGGTGATGGTGACGGACAGCCGCTTGAATGTGGAGCGGAAAAAGCTGCATACCAGGATGGCGTGTTCCATTTTTTCTTCTTCGGTCAGACTGACGCTTTTGTAGATGCCTTTTTTCATAAGTCTAAAGTTTAAATTACATTAAATTTCACTTTGGCGAAAAAAATCGCCTTTCTCCCGTTTCTCGAAGAAGCAAAATTCAAAGGGGTAGGGGTTTCTTTCTTTATTTTTTCTTTATTAATAAGGTGTGTTTGAGGTTTCGTGGTGTCGTTCGTGGTTCCCTCGTGCTTGTAACATATTAATAAACAGTGATTTAAGTGTGACTTTCGTGGTACCCTCCCTTGACGTCCTGAGGCGGTTGCAACAAAAACAGAACTTAACCTTCTGTAAAACAGAAATATAACCGCTCCCGAAAGAATTCTCTCTCCGAAAAGCTTAACATATTTAGTTTAAAGTTTTGATTAAATCAAACAAAAAATGCGGCATAGCCATCCATGGCTATATTTTTAATTTTATAATGCTGATATTTGTGCCGTGATTCGGAATGGAGTCGCATTTCTGATTTTAAAATTTTACTGACTATGAAACATTTGATGGCTGTTTTGGAAAATCCGAGAAGAGGGGGACAGATTGTGCTGCCTCGCAGGCTGCTGGAACTGATGTTCGACAGCACGCCTGTGAAAAACGATGCGCAGGCTTGCGTGATGATTCTGCTGCGCTGCTGCTACGACGACGAGGGTGGAGAAGGGGGACTGAAAATGGGAGAGATGTACGCCACGGTAAGCGGGCTTTCGGAAGAGCTGCACTGGTCGAAAAAGCGGACGCTGCGCCTGCTGGGGCAACTGAAGCGGGCGCTGCTCCTGAAGATGAGTTACCGCAACCGCGAATCGTCGCTGTTTACGTGGATGAACTATGAGGAAACGTGCCGGCTGCGGCGCAGGGAGATTTCGCCGAAGTCGGTGGGCGAGGCGCTCATGAGCGAGAAGGAGAAGGCGGACTTCGACGAGTTCTGGAGGCTTTACCACCAGCGTGCGCGCCTGACACCGCACGACCGGTTTCTTGCCATGCATGCCTGGACCGCACTGACACCGGAGGAGCGTGTGCTGGCGGTGGAGCGGATGGAGGACTATTTCTATTCGCTGGCAAGCATGGAGCATGTGCGGACGGGACTGAATTACTTGAAGTACAGGAGCTTCATGAGGTAGCTTGTTGGTTTGCAGTTAAAGAAGGAGTTAAAGGAGTTAGAGGAGTTAGAGAAGTTAGAGGAGTTAGAGGATAATCTGTGTAAATCCGCGGTAAAAATAATTCTGTGCCCTTTGTGGTAAAAACAAAAAAGTTGACTTTAAATTTTGAAAAAATGATCTACAACGAAGAAATTGAAGAGGCTGTGCTGGGCGCGCTGCTCATTGACACGGCGGTTGCCGGAGAAGTCCTGGGAGGCTTGAATCCGGATATGTTTTACATCGAGAAGCACCGGCTGATTTATGAAGCCGTCGTGTCGGCATTCAACGCAAACAAACCCATCGACATTCTGGTAGTGACGGAAGAGCTCAGGCAACTGGGGACGCTCGAGCGGGCGGGAGGTCCGCTGGGAGTGGTCACCGTGACGCGGACGATGCTTTCGTCGGCGCACATCCAGCGCCACTGCCTGATTCTGTATGAGTATTACGTGCGCAGGGAGCTGTGGAAGATCCTTTCGGCCGAGATTGCCGGGTGCGAGGATATGACCGTCGACGTGCTGGAGCAGGTGATCCGCCTGCAGAAGGAGCTGGACCTGCTGCTCAACCGCTCGCCGCTGGAGAGTCACCTCAAGCGGGTGGACGAGGTGATGGAGCTGACGATGGAGCGCATACGCAGGCGTGTGTCGGGCAGCAGGCAGGGAGTGACCGGCATTCCGACGGGCATCCCGAAGCTGGACGAGATCACCGGAGGGTGGCAGCCGGGAAACCTGATTCTGACAGCCGCGCGTCCGGGCATGGGAAAAACGCAGCTTGACCTGCGCTTCGCTACGACGGCGGCGAAGGAGGGATACACTGTGCTGTTCTTTACGCTGGAGATGATGAACGTGGAGGTGGGCGAGCGGATGCTGCTCGTTGACAGCGGGATTGACTACAGGCCGGTGAAGCGCGGAATCGTTTCGGAGAGTGACATGGCTTGTCTGGACTTGGCGCTGAAGCGAGTGGGAGGCCTGCCGCTGTATATCGACGACACGCCGTACATCAGCATCGACCAGCTGTGCTGCATCGCGAAGGGGATGAAGGCGAAGCGGGGAGTGGATCTGGTGATTGTGGACTATCTTCAGCTGCTGGGGGTGGTTGCGAAGCACGGGAGGACGCGCGAGCAGGAGGTGTCGGAGTGTACCCGCAAGCTGAAGTCGCTGGCCCGTATGCTGGACTGCCCGGTAATCGTGTCGAGCCAGCTGAACCGTCAGGTCGAGTCGTCGTATGACCACCGTCCGGAGCTCCGGCACCTGCGCGAGAGCGGCGCGATCGAGCAGGATGCCGACCTGGTGCTGATGCTGTGGTGTCCGGATAACGGCGGCTCGCCGAGGCGTGAGCTGATCGTGGCGAAGAACAGGCACGGGGAAATCACGCAGGGAAAAGAAGGAATTGAGTTCGGGTGAGTGCCTTTTTACCGCAGATTTACGCGGATTATAAGAAACTGTTTTGAATTTCTCCAAAAAGTTTTTCTTGGCTTGATGTGTTCGTTTTCGTGTGTGCTTTGGGCTATTTTTTGGTCTTTTCCGCTTCTGTTCTTCGTCAGATAGCCCGCTATCTTCCTCATCACACAAACGGAAATGCCTCAAAAACTCATCCCAAATCAGCACACGATAAATTCAAAACAGTTTCTTAGGATTAGATGCAATCGGTTTTGCAGCTGCCTCCGGAATTGCCGCACACCCTTTTGTCTGTAGCGGGGCGGCTGCTTGTTGTGTGAGGAACATTTTTGTGCGGCACTTTCCGGAGGCAGACTGTTTTTCTGTTTATTTGTACGACTGTCTGTATACTTCTACAATGTCTTCGTCTGACATCTGGACGCGGTCGCTGGTGAACATGATGCCCATCACTTCGCGGGTGTTGCGCATCAGCCTTTCGAATTCGTCGGGAGTGATTCCGTAGTCAGACATTTTCAGGTCAGCGACGCCGCAAGCCTCCTGCAGACGCTTCAGTGCCGTGAGAAAGTCTTCCGGCTTGTCCGCTTCCTTCATGCCCATGGCCTGAGCCATACGGATGAAGCGTTCGTCGCACGCATGATGTTCGATGAAGTATCTGTAATAGGCGAGGCTCACCATAATCAGTCCTGCACCGTGCGGCAGTTGAGGATGGTAGGCAGACAGCGCATGTTCAAGTGCATGTTCACTGGTGATGAGAGTCAGGCACATGACAGCTCCCGACAGGCTGTTTCCGAATGCTACACGGGTGCGGGCTTCCATGTCCTTCCCGTCTTTTACGGCACGGGGAAGATATTCGGCAATGTTCCGGATTGCTTCAAGGGCATACATGTCGCTCATCAGGTTGGCTCCTTTGGCGATGAATCCTTCCGTGCTGTGGAACAGTGCGTCGAATCCCTGGTAGGCGGTAAATGCGGGAGGAACGCTGGCCATCAGTTCCGGGTCGACAATCGAGAGGGCGGGAAACAGAGAAGGATCGCCCACGAAGGCCTTTTCAAATGTATCTTCTTTGGTGATTACGCCCGAATTGTCGGTTTCTGAACCTGTGCCGGCAGTCGTTGTAATGGCAATGATGGGCAGCGGTCTTACAGCCACGGGCTTTCCTTTGCCGGATCCGATGGGCACGTAGTCCCAAAGTTCTCCATCGTTGGTTGCCATCAGAGCGATGGCTTTGGCACAATCCATTACACTGCCTCCGCCGAGAGCCACAAGGAAGTCGCTGCCGCTCGTGCGTGCCTTCTCAGCGCCGGCATTTACGTTTTCTACTGTCGGGTTGGGAGAAACTCCGTCGAACACAACTGTTTCAACCCCGGCTTTGTGCAATTGCTCCTCTGTCCGTTGCAGGTAACCGTTGGCGCGGGTTGATTTTCCGTTAGAGATGATGATGAGGGCTTTTTTGCCCGGCATCGGTTGTTCATTTAATTTGTTCAGCATTCCTTCGCCGAAAATCAGTCGGGTAGGAATGTACATGTCGTAGTTGGTGTTGGTTTTCATTTTTGATTGTTTCTTAAAGATTCTGATGCAAAATTAGCTTTATTGATACAGAATGCTTGTATCCGGATTACGGAGGGTTGTACCTCTTTTACGGAAAATAAAAAAAACGGGAGCTCCGTCTGATGGAGTCCCGTTTTTCCGCCGCCGCACAACGGCTGTCATCTCATTTGTATCCGGGTGATTTCACCGATATACATCTTGTATGATTTTGATGTGTCTATCGACTGGCTGAGCGTCTTCAGTTCATCGGCGCTCATGTCTTTCGACATGGATTTCTTGCACGTGATGATGACACTGGGCTGTGCAGCCCCCGGCATATAGAACGAAACCGTATAAGTGTCGGCATGTTCCGCCATTGCGCTTACGGCAATCCGGCTCTGGTCGATCAGCGTATAGGCCACATCCTTGTTGAAGAGTTTTCCGAAGCCTCCCCAGTTCTCGGCCTTGATTTCCACTTCCTCTTCGTTTGCAGTGAGCGTAATCTTGCCGTTTGCAGCTATCTCGTTCAAGTTGGCCGGAAGCTGTTCCAGCTTCACGTCTTTCAGTTCGCCCGTAATGCTTGGAGCGGCTGCCGGCTGTTGCATCGCAACCGCTGCCTGTGCAGCATTGGCCAGCGTATGTTCGCCGACGGCATCCGTTGCGCTCTTGAACAGGTCATCTTTCAGGTCGATGGTTTCCCGTCTGAATTTTCCGCAGATGGGGGCGAGTTTGGTTTTCTTCTTGTTCAGCGCCATGTCGTCTGTGATCCATTCTTCTGCGCTGTATTTCTGTCCTCCGTCGCGGTTTTCGTCATACCAGTAACGGATGCGCGTCATGGTGAGTTTGCATGCGCCTTCATTCACGTTGATGAAAAACTGGTAATAGATGCGTGTCCGGTCGAGCGAAAGTGCGGATGATGAGAATATGATATACTCTTCAGCGGTAGCCGCGATATCTCCTTTTTCCTCGTTTGTATAGACCACCCGGCTTATCAGGTCGCCGTTCTGCTTGAAGCGGCTGTTTGCCCAGCTGAGCATGATGTCGAACAGTTTGGCTTTCGGCAATGACGGAACGCTGATTTCTTTGGTGAAGCAGACTTTGCCTTCATCGTCTGTCGTAACAGCCCCGGCCAGGTATTTCGGGTCTGAGTTGTCTTTCTTGTCTTTGGCCGATCCCAGCAGCGGGAGCAGAGCCAGCAAGATGAATAGGTATTTTTTCATGGTTGCATAAATTTGTTTACAAACATAGTAAAAGAGATGGTATCAAAAAAAACAGATTAACGCAATTTCTCACAGATTAAGAAACTGTTTTGAATTTCTCCAAAAAGTTTTTCTTGGCTTGATGTGTTCGTTTTCGTGTGTGCTTTGGGCTATTTTTTGGTCTTTTCCGCTTCTGTTCTTCGTCAGATAGCCCGCTATCTTCCTCATCACACAAACGGAAATGCCTCAAAAACTCATCCCAAATCAGCACACGATAAATTCCAAACAGTTTCTAAATAAAAATATCTGTTCCTGTTTACGTCAATCTGCTTTGAGTATAGTAGAGGGAAGGCGGTTTTTGTCCGCCGTTCCCCTTGCGTCCGTTCAACGGTTGTCCGGTGTCATTTTACGGGAATTTTGTCGATGCGTGCCTTATGCCGTCCTCCTTCGAAAGAAGTGCTGAAGAATTCGGTCATGATTTTGTCGGCCATATCCGTATCGATAAATCGTCCCGGCATAACCAATATGTTGGCGTCGTTGTGCAGGCGTGCCAGATGGGCTATCTCAGGAATCCAGCACAGAGCGGCGCGAATACCCTGGTGTTTGTTGAGGGTGATGCTGATTCCTTCGCCGCTTCCGCAGATGGCTATCCCGGGATAGCATTCGCCTTTTTCCACAGCCGCAGCCAGCGGATGCGCATAGTCGGGATAGTCGCAGCTGTCGGCAGTATACGTACCAAAGTCCTTGTATTCCCATCCTTTTGCTTCCAGCCATTTCTTTACATACTGCTTCAGTTCAAATCCCGCATGGTCGGAAGCCAGTCCTATCACTTTCATCAGAGCATTGACTTTACTTGGTTATATACATTCTCTGCCGTGAAGCCGAGCTTTTCGTCAAGCACCTTGTAGGGAGCGGAGAAACCGAATGATTCCAGTCCCCAGATTTTGCCGTTTGCTCCCACCAGTCCCAACAGATTGACGGGCAGGCCGGCGGTAAGTCCGAACACTTTGGCTCCTGTCGGGATGATGCTTTCCTGGTATTCCTTGCTTTGGCTGCGGAACAGTCCTTCAGACGGAACGGAAACTACGCGTGTCTTTATGCCGTCCTTGTGCAGAAGCTCTGCGCCGGCAACCAGTGTGGAAACCTCGGATCCGGATGCAACCATAATCACGTCCGGGTTTTCGTCAGAGCCTGCAACGATGTATGCTCCCCTGGCAGCCTGGCTGTAGTCGGTTCCTTCCGGAAGCATGTTGATGTTCTGGCGTGAGAGAATCAGCGCTGTCGGGGTGTCTGTGTTCTCCATTGCCATTTTCCAGCATACGGTGGTTTCTTCAGCGTCGGCGGGACGGAGAACCAGCATGGAGTTCTTTCCGTGGTGGTTTTTCAGTTTTTCCATCAGGCGGATCTGAGCTTCCTGTTCAACCGGTTCGTGAGTCGGTCCGTCTTCACCCACGCGGAATGCGTCGTGTGTCCAGATGAACTTCACGGGCAGCTGCATCAGTGCAGCCATGCGGACTGCCGGTTTCATATAGTCGGAGAATACGAAGAATGTTCCGCAGGCAGCGATTACGCCTCCGTGGAGCGCCATTCCGATGCAGCAGCAGGCCATTGTCAGCTCGGCCACGCCGGCCTGGAAGAATGCGCCGCTGAAATCTCCGCGGACAAACGAGTGCGTCTGCTTCAGGAAGCCGTCGGTCTTGTCGGAATTGGAGAGGTCGGCCGATGCGCAGATCATGTTGGGCACCTGCTGGGCCAATGCGCCCAACACCGTTGCCGAAGCGTTGCGTGTTGCATCGTTCGCCTTCTGCTGGATATGCTCCCAGTCAACTTTGGGTGCTGCTCCGCTGAACCACTCCTTCTGTTGTGCGGCTTTCTCCGGATTAGCTGCCGCCCATGCGTTTTCTTCCTCGTGGCGTGCTGCTACAGCGTTTTTCAGTTCCTCTGCGCGGTTTGCATACATCTCTTTCACGTCATCGAAAATCACGAACGGATCGTCCGGGTTTCCTCCCAGGTTGACGATCGTGTTTCTGTAAGCGTCGCCTCCCAGCGGAGCGCCGTGAGTCTTGCAGTTGTGTTCGTATGAAGTGTTGTCTGCCTTGCGTGCGCCCTTGCCCATGACGCAGTGTCCGATGATCAAGGTCGGACGCTTGTCTTCAGCTTTGGCGGCGGTGAGAGCCTTGCGGATCTCGTCGCAGTCGTTTCCGTTGATTTCGAGAACGTTCCATCCCCATGCACGGTATTTCATCGCCGTGTCTTCGGTTGTGACGGCGTTTGTTTCGGTTGAGAGCTGGATTTCGTTCGCGTCATAGAACATGATCAGGTTGTCCAGTCCGAGATGTCCGGCGATACGGCCGCTTCCCTGAGAGATTTCCTCCTGGATGCCGCCGTCGGAGATATATGCGTAGATTGTTTCTTTTGCGAAAGTCGGGTTTCCCGTGCGTGCTGCAAGGAATTTTGCGGCAATGGCTGCGCCAACGGCAAACACGTGTCCCTGTCCCAGCGGTCCGGATGTGTTTTCTATACCGCGTTCCACGTCAGCTTCGGGGTGTCCCGGAGTGGGAGAGCCCCATTGGCGCAACTGCTGCAGTTCGTCCAGCGTGAATTTCCCGATTAGTGCCAGTTGCGCGTACAGCATAGGCGCCATGTGTCCGGGGTCAAGGAAGAAACGGTCGCGGCCTTCCCATTTCGGGTTCTGGGGATCGTATTGCAAAAACTCGGAGTAGAGCACATTGATGAAGTCGGCTCCGCCCATTGCTCCTCCCGGATGGCCGGATTTTGCTTTTTCAACCATTGATGCGGCCAGAATGCGGATGTTGTTTGCCGCATGGTCCATTACTCGTTTGTTGTTCATGTTTGATAAGTTGGTTAAATAATTACACAATGGATACGAGATATCCTTCTTGTTAAATTTTAGTATTGGCAAAGATAATCCTTATGTAGAAATAAAGCAAAGGTGCTGTATGGTTTTTCTTGTTTTTCACAGATATTTCCGCCGTTTTCCTGTTTCTTTCCGGCAGAAGCATGGCTTTGGTCCGTCATTCGGCTTGGTTCGGGCGGAGATATTTCCCGCATCTGTCGCTGGAAAAGCGAAAAATGTCCCGGTCGGTTTTTTTCTCCATAAGCCGTGCTTGCCGGAAGCCTGCCCGAATCCTGTTCTATCCGGTTTGGTGGTTGCCTTGGCGGAGATTCAAGGCAGGCTCTTGGCTTTGCGCTTATCTTTTGCTTCTGACGGCTGCTTCTTCAATCGGCAGCCCCGCCTTGTAGTTCTCGATGTATGCGTTGAATCCTGCGACATCTTCCGGAGTGGGGGCTATTTCCACACCGGTGTTGCCTGCAAATACGCATTCGTCCAGATAGTCGGCGAGATTCAGTTTCTTCGTGTTGTTGACGAGATAGGCGGCTAAAAGCGCGATTCCCCACGCGCCTCCTTCGCCGGCTGTTTCCATCACCGAAATCGGCGAATTGAGTGCTGCTGCCAGAATGCGCTGGCCCACTCCCTTGGTCTTGAACAATCCGCCGTGTCCCGTAATCCGGTCGACCTTGATTTTCTCTTCATTGAAGAGGATGTCGTTTCCGATTTTCAGAACGCCTACCGAAGCATAGAGGTTGGCCCGCATGAAGTTGGCGAGGTTGAACTTGTCGTTGGCCGAGCGCACGAACAGGGGCCTTCCTTCTGCAAGTCCCGTAACGGGTTCGCCGGATATGTAGTTGTAGGCAATCAGTCCTCCGCAGTCGGCATCGCCTTCGAGGGCATGGTTGTAGAGCTTGCCGAACACTTCGTTCATGTCAACCGGAACGCCCAGAAGCTCCTGATATTCTTTGAACAGGCTGATCCACGCATTGAGGTCGGAGGTGCAGTTGTTGCAGTGTACCATTGCTACGGGACTTCCGTCGGGGGTAGTCACCATGTCAATCATTTCGTAAGGCTTCGAAAGGTCTTTTTCGAGCACAATCATTGAGAATGAGGAAGTTCCCGCCGAAACATTGCCTGTGCGCTGCTTTACGGCATTGGTCGCTACCATTCCGGTGCCTGCGTCGCCTTCCGGCGGACAGAGCGGAATGCCCGGTTTCAGGTGTCCGGACACATCAAGCTTCTTCGCGCCTTCGGGGGTAAGGAAACCGGCATTTTCGCCGGCCAGAAGCACTTTGGGGAGGATGTCTGCCAGGTGCCACTTCAGTTTTTTGGGCGCGATCAGGTTTTCAAACTTGTCGACCATTTCCGCCGAATAGTTCTTTGTTGCCTGGTCGATGGGAAGCATTCCCGAGGCGTCGCCGATGCCGAGCACTCTTTCGCCGGTGAGCTGCCAGTGGGCATAGCCCGCGAGTGTGGTCAGATAAGTGATATCGTTGATGTGGGGTTCGTCGTTCAGAATGGCCTGATACAGATGGGAGATGCTCCATCTGAGCGGAATGTTGAAGACGAAGGCTTCGGAAAGAGCGGCTGCTGCCATTCCTGTATTGGTGTTTCTCCATGTGCGGAACGGCACGAGAATCTCATCGTTGGCATTGAAGGCCATATAGCCGTGCATCATGGCGCTGATGCCGATGGCTCCCAGCATTTCTATTTCCGTTCCGTATTGTTCCTTTACGTTTGCACGGAGATCTGAATAACAGTCCTGGAGCCCGTTCCAGATCGCTTCGATGCTGTAAGTCCAGAGTCCGTCAACCAGTTGGTTCTCCCAAATGTGGCTTCCCTGTGCGATGGGTTTGTTTTCCGGATCGATCAGGACAGCCTTGATGCGGGTCGATCCGAACTCGATGCCCAGTATCGCTTTCCCGGATTCGATTATTGATTTTGTGTCTGATTTCATGATATTCAGTTTGAAGAATGAAAAATGAACACAGAAACCCGACGGTGCAGGGCCTCTTTTCCGCTCCCTTTGTCCTCGCGTTTCTGTGTTCCTGTATTTATCAGCAGAGAGCCTTGTTCAGCATATAGTAGACTTCGTTCATGCGAAGTTCTTTCTTGAATTCGCTGATGTTGGTGTCTTTATTGATATGCACCATTTCGATTCCTGCGATTTCAGCATAGTCTTCCCAGTATTCTGCGGTCAGGTCGTATGAGAAGCACGAATGGTGAGTTCCGCCTGCCAGGATCCATGCGCCTGCACCCACTTCGAAGTTCGGCTGCGGAATCCAGAGTGCAGAGGCGACGGGAAGTTTGGGCAGCGGTTTCGGCTCGATGCATTCCACGTCGTTGACAATCAGACGGAAGCGGTTGCCAAGGTCGACAACGGTAGCTGTGCATCCCGCGCCGGTCTTTGACGTGAACACAAGGCGCGCTGTCTGGCTCTTTCGTACGCCGATGCCGAGGAAATGAACCTCCAGGCGCGGCTTCTTTGCGGCGATGAGCGGACATACTTCCAGCATGTGCGCCTGCAGGATGGCGCTTTTCTCTCCGTCGAAGTTCAGCGTATAATCTTCAAGGAACGAGCATCCGTTGGGAAGCCCCTGGTTCATCACCCATACGGTGCGGTATAGCGCTGCCGATTTCCAGTCGCCTTCCGCTCCAAATCCATAGCCGTCAGCCATGAGGCGCTGGGAAGCAAGTCCCGGAATCTGGTCGAAGTGGCTTCCGTCTGTCTGGCCGAGGTCGTCAAAGTTGGTTGTAAATCCTTTCGCTCCCTTTGCTTTCAGTATGGCGCGCAGGGCGAGTTCGGCTTTGGCAGAGTTCCATACCTTCTGGTAAGCCTCGGTTGATTTGTCCTCGAGTGCGGCGTCATGGTCGTATTCGTTGAAGTAAGTCCGGACGAGCGCTTCTACTTCTTCATCCTTGATCTGGCTGTGATATTCCATCAGTTCGCTTACCGGGCAATAGTCTACATGGTATCCCATGCGCACTTCAGCCTCTACCTTGTCGCCGTCTGTTACAGCCACATTGTTCATCTGGTCGCCAAAACGGATGATCAGCATGTCTTGAGCGTCTGCCCACGCGGCGCACACGCGCATCCACACAGCAATCTTGCGTTGGGTTTCTTCGTCTTTCCAGTAGCCTACAACCACTTTGCGGCGGATACGCATCCGTGTGCAGATATGTCCGAACTCGCGGTCGCCGTGAGCCGACTGGTTAAGGTTCATGAAATCCATGTCCATCGTATCCCATGGAATCTCCTTGTTGAACTGGGTATGCAGGTGGAGCAGCGGCTTTTTCAGTTGCTGCAGGCCGTGTATCCACATTTTTGCAGGAGAGAACGTGTGCATCCATGTGATGATGCCGATGCACTTGTCATCGTTGTTGGCAGCCTTCATTACGGCTTCCACTTCTTTTGATGAGTTTGCTGTTCCTTTGTATACAACCTTTACAGGCAGTTTGCCGCTGTCGTTGAGTCCGGCTACCATTTCATTGCTGTGTGCGTCTACTGCGATGACTGCATCGCCTCCGTACAGAAGCTGAGCTCCTGTCACGAACCATACTTCATACTGGTCAAATGTATTCATAGTTTATTTGTTTTTAGTAAGTTATTTTTTCTGTCCGTAATAAGCGTTGGGACCATGCTTGCGGCTGAAATGCTTTTCAATCAGGAGCGGATTCATGGTCAGGTTCGGGTTGATGGCATAAGCGATGCTGGCCATTTTGGCTACCTGTTCCATGACCACTGCGTTATGCACGGCGTCGTGGGCATCCTTTCCCCATGCAAAGGGGCCGTGGTTCTTGACCAGCACTCCCGGTGTATGGACCGGATTCAAGCCCTCGAAACGCTTTACGATAACGTTGCCTGTTTCCAGCTCGTAGGCACCTTCCACTTCCTCTTCGGTCATGTCGGCGGTGCATGGAATCGCTTCGTGGAAATAGTCGGCGTGCGTAGTGCCAATGTTCGGTATGTCGCATCCCGCTTGTGCCCATGCTGTAGCATAAGTTGAATGCGTGTGAACCACACCGCCGATTTCCGGAAACGCTTTGTAGAGTACGAGATGGGTCGGCGTGTCGCTTGAAGGACGGAGGTCGCCTTCCACCACTTTGCCGTCGAGGTCAACGACTACCATGTCGTCGGCCTTCATTTCGTCGTAAGAAACTCCGCTCGGCTTGATCACCACCAGCCCGCTTTCACGGTCAATGCCCGAAACATTTCCCCAAGTGAAGATGACCAGTCCATGTTTCACCAGTTCAAGGTTTGCATGGAATACTTTTTCTTTTAAACTTTCTAGCATGATATTTAAAGTTTGAATTTAGGGTCTTTCTGATAAGCCTTGTCGTTGAACTTGTACAGATAGGCTCCTCTTTTTGATCCTGTTTTGTCTATTTTGTCCGTTTTCTCGATAAACCCCATGTCTGCAATCCGCTTCCTGAAGTTCCGTTTGTCCATCGGTTCGCCGTAGATTGCCTCGTAGAGGTTCTGCAGCTGGGTCAGCGTAAAGAGCTCGGGCAGCAGGTTGAATCCGATGGGTGCGCGCGACGCTTTCTGTTTCATCACGTTCCTTGCTTTTTCGACCATCTGGTTGTGGTCGAAGATCAGGTCGGGCAGCTCGTTGATATTCATCCAATGGGCGTTGTGAAGGCTTACAAGCTCACGGTCGTATTCGTTGATGTTGATCAGCGCATAGTATGCCAGCGAGATAACCCTTTCGCCCGGATCGCGGTGTATCTCACCGAAGGCTCCGATCTGTTCCATGTAGACATCCTTCAGTCCGGTCAGTTCAAACAGAACGCGTTTCGCCGCATCATCCGCACTTTCGTTTTCTTGGACAAACCCTCCCATCAGCGACCATTGTCCTTTGGCCGGCTCAAAGTTTCTTTGCAGGAGCAGCAGGCTCAGCTGGTTTTTCTCGAATCCGAAGATTATGCAGTCGATGCCAACATAAAATCTGGGGTTTTTGCTGTAATAATCCGTCATATCTTTAGTGTGTTGAAGAGTGATTGTTGGCATGTAAAGGGGTGCGCCCTTTATTTCTCCACGCCAAACTTGAATATGCAATGGCTGTGATAGGTTTCTCCCGGTTTCAGCAGCACAGAAGGCCATTGGGGCTTGTTGGGGCTGTCGGGATAGTGCTGGGTTTCCAGGCATACGGATGCACGTTGCGGATAGACGATCCCTTTCTTTCCCTTGACGGTTCCGTCGAGGAAGTTGCCCGTGTATACCTGTATTCCCGGCTCGTCGGTGTAGACGGTGAGGCTGATTCCGGTGGCAGGGCTGGTCAGCTTGGCGGCAGGTTTGGTGATGTCGCCTTTTGTGGACAATACCCAGTTGTGGTCGAAGCCGTTTCCGAACTTCACTTGTTCGTTGTCGAATCCTGTTACTGACGGAGCGATGGGCTTCGGCGTGTTGAAGTCGAACGGAGTGCCTTTTACCGCCATCATCGTTCCGTTGGTCATAAATGTGCTGTCGACGGGAGTGATGCTGTCTGAAGCAATGTACAGGATGTTGTCGGTGGCGGGCTTCGACGGGTCACCGTTCAGGTTGAAATAAGAGTGGTTTGTCATGTTGATGACCGTGGTCTTGTCGGTAGTGGCGTCATAGCTGATGTCGACGGCATTGTCGGCGGTGAGCGAGTAGGTGACGTGTGCCGTTACGTTTCCCGGGAAGTTGTTGTCGCCGTCGGCAGAGTTGATGGTCAGCACGATGGTGCTGTCGTTGCTTTGGCTGGCTTCGTACACTTGATACTGCCATCCCGTGGGACCTCCGTGCAGGCAGTGTCCGAAGTTGTTCGTCGGCAGTTGGATAAGCGTGCCGTCGATTGTTATCTGTCCCTTGTTGATGCGGTTGGCGTAGCGTCCGATGGATGCCCCGAAGTCGCTTGGAATGTTCTGGTAGTCTGCGATGCTGTCGAATCCCAGCACCACGTCGGTCATTGTGCCGTTCTTGTCGGGAACCATAATCGAAACGATGCGTCCTCCGAAATTGGTGACGCACACTTCCATGCCGTTATGGTTTTTCAGTGTATAGAGTCTGACAGGCTTTGTCCCGTCGACGGTTGTTTCAAACTTGGCGGGGTCCAGTCCTGAAAGGGTGAGCTCGGTTTTCTTTTCTTGCGTTCCGCAACTTGCAAGGAGAGCCAGTGAGGCACCCATTGCAAAAATGTTTGTTTTGATGCTTTTCATGATTGAATGTTTTAGAATGGTGTAAAAGTAACACTTATATGGGAAAGTTGTTCAAGTAACCGCTATGTTATGCAACATATACTGCTTGTTTTTCTTGCATGTGCCTGCTCCGGCTGGCTGCCCGGGCAGGACGGAGAAACGCTTTATGGGGCGTTTGTCCTGCGTCAAAACAAAGAAGTGTGTAAGAACAAATTGCCGCATTCATTCTTGTACACCTCCTTGCGTATCGGATTTATGTTACCAGAAGTACCAGTAGAATGCCACGCAGCAGGCGATTACGCCCAGAGTTGCGATGACGTCCCATTTGTTCCAGCTCTCACGGATAGCTTTCTTGTAGTCGCTGGTGAAGGTGATGGCTTCTATCTGTTCTTTGGAAGGAGCCGGGGTGAAGCAGGATACGACAACCATCAGGATGATGATGAATACCAGCAGCCATACTTCGAAGACGAGCCAGTTGGTCTGCCAGAACCAGCGTGTGCATTCCCAGAATGCGCCGTCCATCATTTTTGTGCCGGATTCTGTGACGACATTGGTAAACAGGCGCACCATGCCTATCAGAAAGCCGCCGATCAGGCCCCATTCGCCGGCTTTCGGCGTTATCTTCTTCGAGAAGATGCCAAGAGCGAATACGGCAACCATGGCCGGAGCGATCAGTGACTGGATGTCTTGAAGATAAGAATACAGGTTGCCCATGTTCATCATGATCGGCATCCATGCCAGGCCGAGCAATACCACTACCACTGTAGCCAGACGTCCGATGAACACATAATGGCTTTCGCTTTTGCCTTTTCTCATCGGCTTGTAGAAGTCTTCTGTAAACAAGGTAGCGCAGCTGTTGAAGAAGGCGGCGAGCGAAGCCACCAGTGCGCATACGAAGCCGATGGTCACGATGCCTTTCACGCCGGCGGGGAGGATATTCTTCACCATCATGGCGAAGGCTCCGTCTGTATCGTGCGGGTCAGTGATGTCCATTACGATGCCGCTTCCTGCTTTCAGCGAGAGGGCGTAAGCAACCATTCCGGGAATCAGAAACATGAAAATAGGCAGCAGCTTGAAGTATCCTGCTGCAATCGTGCCGCGGCGGGCGCGGGCCATTACGGCAGCGTTGCTTTCGCCCTTGGTCTGTCCGAGCACACGCTGTACGATGTGCTGGTCGGTACACCAGTACCAGAAGCCGATGATTGAGGCGCCGATAAACACCACATATCCGGGGAACTTCGGATACATCGGGTCGGCAGGATCTGTATGGAACATGTGTGTGGTTCCGAAACCGTCGTGTGCCGCATTGCATGCCGCCATCATCTGCGACCATCCTTCGGCGATGCTGCCGTCGCCCAGCAGGTGCAGGCCGAGGAAGAGCACCAGAAACGAGCCGATAATCAGAATCGGAGTCTGGATGGCGGATAAGGTCATCACGCCCTTCATGCCGCCGAATACGGTAAACACCGCTGTGATTGCGATGAGTCCGATTGCGCCATACCAGAACGGGATGTTCAGCAGGTATTCAAAGAAAATGCCTCCGGTGAAAGCCGTTACGGATACTTTTGTCAGGACGTAGGCGATCAGCGTGATGATGGAAAGCCATGATCCGGTGCGTTTGGTGTAGCGGAACTTCAGAAAGTCGGGCATGGTGATGATTTTGCCCAGCTTGTTGTTGAGAAGCTGGTAGAACGGAACGAAAAGCCATCCCAAAATCAATATCATCCATCCCTGCATCTCCCAGTGCGCCATGCCTACACCGTCTTTTGCTCCGGTGCCTGCCAGACCTACCAGGTGCTCCGAACCGATGTTGGCCGCAAAGATGGCGGCGCCGATGACATACCAGGGTTCTCCCTTGCCGAAAAGGTAATCTTCGCTGTCTGCTCCTTGTTGCATGCGTTTGTCCTTTTGTACGGCGCGATAGACAGCCCATGCCACTAAGGCGACTCCGGCTACGATAATGGCCCAGTCGAGCCAAACGAATTGTTGTGAATTCCAGTCCATAATTTTTTATTGTTTATAAATTATACGTATTGATTTCTCAGGTTGATGAACGGTTGTCTTTTCGGTTTGAGGCTTATCGTTCTGATTACCGGGTGCAATATTACGAATAAGTGTAAAATTACACTAATTATGGCGCATGTTCTTGAACATGTTTTATGAAAAGTTTTGTCATTCTTCATCCTTATTTCCGGAAGCCGGGTATGGGGAGCGTGCAGGCAGCCGGATTTTGAGAGGATGAGAAGATGGTGCCGGCGGACTGGCTGACTCTTTGGTGCAGGCTCGTGCCGTTTGCCGTTGTACGCCGCGTTCGGCAGCAATGCCGGCCGGAAGTTTTGGAAGAAGATCGCTTGACTTTTGCGCAGAAATGATAAATTTGCGGGAAAAAGGAGGCAACGGACGGGGTGCCCACCGTGCCGTATTGTGCGGACAGGCTTTGTCTGTCGGCCAAACCCGCAGCACTTTATCCGGTGGTTTAAGCGGCTGGAAGGGTGTACGCCCAACAGATACCGGAAACTTCTGCCGGAGCGGCGAATCAGACGGCCTGTTTAAGAGCCTGTCGTTTAAATTTTGCTCTGCCTCGGTTTGAGAATTGTTTTCGGGGTGATAGCGGGCTGTCTGGCGAATGAAAGCGGGGAGACAGACCGGAAACAAACTCAAAAA